>JAAUYG010046560.1_pt1 | contig 34242 bp, 33 predicted proteins | sample 7278091 | NCBI WGS metagenome assembly JAAUYG01 (sample SAMN14350201, study PRJNA611818) | marine sediment metagenome | isolation source: surface marine sediment (0.6m) | place: French Polynesia: Moorea | collected 2018-08 | reverse complement strand
TGGAGCCTCGGCGGTTTTGCGAGTCTCTTGAACCAGCATTGGGGCTAGCTCATGGAATTCTTCCTCCGGAGCATCAAGTAAATCCTGGAGGCGGCCACCTCTTTTATGGTTTGCAAGGGCGATCAATCCCTTTGAGTCTTCATTTGTCATCACCAAGGTCACCATTTTTCTGAAGGACTGAGGAAAAGCGTATTCAATATCTTGGGGGAATTTTTCGCTGACATTCCAGCCCTGTGGTATGCCGACGCTGTATTGGTATTTAAAGTTGGTCGCATTGTCAGAGAGAATTTCTGGTGGAGGATAGGTTGCACATCCACTCAGGTAGATTATCCACATCAGCGCTGCAGGGCCCAGAATCCGTTTCCGCATAGAACCTCCCGTTTTAAGTTCGCGCCTTCATTATCCCCATCCGCTTTTGATTGACTCTACCGATCGGCTCATCCGTTGTCAGGATACCACTTCGTATTAACCCCTAACGTACATATTCCAGTAAAACGTTACCGCATCGAATCCTTCCGGGCTAATGTATTTAATCGTGAAAGGCATTTTAGAGCTCAACCCACCATATGGCGTAATCGGCCGGAAAGCGACATTGTCTACGATGACACCATCATTTGCCACAAGCATGCTGAATCGCGACTTCTCGGGTATCATCCGATCCCAGCTCTTTACCTGCCCTTTGGTTGGATCGATATAACCATCGATGATGTATTCCCCATCGCCCTGACCCTCTTTAATTGTAAAATCAAAAACAAGACCGCCAATATCCTTCGTATAGTGGTTTTCCCCATTGATATAATGGCACCAAGCTGGTGAACCATGATTCATCTTGTATCCGACATAATTCTTTCCACATGAAACCGTCATGGTTAAGCACATGAACGTTGCCGCAACAGCCATAAGCTTTCTCATAAAATCTCCTCTCAATGATCATTTCACCCTACCGGTATCGTAACGGTCATCTTGCGGATGTAAGGTTCAACATCCCAATCTCCGGTTTTAACTCAATTCCACGGCATCGCCTTTATCAACCCAAGGCTCGTGTTATAACGAATGGGGCATGGGACCACCTCAATGGTTTCTGGATCGGTAATCGGGTTCATCCGCTTCCCGCATTTACCGCAGTTTACCTCGGTTTCGTAAGCGGCCCTAGCACCGCTATCGATCCTGACCCATAATCTATCATAGAGATCGTTGCTGGTTGAGCAATAATGCGCACGGCATTCAAATTTTTCCTTCGGACAAACCGTTTTATATGAAATTTCTATGACTTGAGAACGCTTTTGAGGGTGAACGAGAAGGATGGCACGTTCAAGACTTGAATACATCGCGCCGATACCGAATTTTAGACCTTGTGAGTAGGCACAAGAATGACACGTGACAAGATAGACTCCGCTCATCGGCAACGCCCTCCCTGATTCAGGCTCAGCAGCAGGTGTGGTCGGCACAGGCATTGCTGATACATATTGCGTACCAGGACTGCTAAAAGCCCGTATGGGCATATAAGGCGTCAATATCAATCGACATACACTCAGCCGGCCAGGCTAGCTGCATTCGTAGGATGTGCCAATTTCGTAGACGATTCCGGGGCCGAACCGGAAACGCTGTGGACGTTTGAGAATCATTCCTATCTGGCTAACAATGCTTTACTAAACCGTATCGATCTTGTTTTTTGCCAAAGATTAAGAAAACACTCAAATCAATAAACGACCCGCTCATCGCACTTCCATCTGAACGGGTCTTATATGATCGACCTGGCCTGACCCAGTTCAACCAGATGACGAAAGAAAACGACGTAACGATTCTGATGGCTGGTGCTTTGCTGATCGCGGGGAATCTGTTCTGCAAGTAGCTAGAGAAGAAGCTGAATAGAAGACGGTCATCTTAACGGGATCTATTCCGTGACCATCGGTGAGGTTGGTCATATGGAGAAAGCATAATGGTAAACCCATCGTTTTACTAGGGGCGACAATGAGGAGATTCATCCATCGTTTTTTCATCTTGTGGTCTGTGATTGGACTCGCAGGGTGTTCGGTCTTCATGGCAGCAAACCAGCCTGACAAAAAAGATGTAAGTGTTTTTAACCGCGGAACCCCACGTGTGAATGTTATAGCGGAGTGTGGTGTTCCGTTGTCAACATACAAAGATAAAGATGGACGCCGATTCGATTTGTTCGTTTTCGAGCAAGGCTACAGCGATGGCGCTAAGGCTGGACGTACATTATTTCACAGTGCCGCCGATGTATTGACGCTGGGCTTGTGGGAGTTGGTTGGTACGCCGATCGAGATCGTGGCAGATGGAACAGAAGTCAAAGTTCAAGTCAGGTATGACGAATCAGATCGTGTCGAGCAAATCGCCGTATTTAGCGGTAAGAAAGCGTTGCATGACGTCGACAGCAAAGGCGGCAAGGCAAACAGCGAGGCCGTAGCCGAAAAGAACATCCAGCCGGAGGAAGACGCTCAATTAGCGAAAACCGTTGCCAGCACGCCTACCATAAGTCTTGCACTGCGTCAGGACCCCAAATTCATCCAGAGTGATTTGGAAGTATCCCGAATGATCATTGGTTACAAATTCTTTGACTTTTCCCGCAACCCTATGGGGACACATGAGAATGTTTTTGTGGACAATGGCGACGAAACAGTGACGGACAATTCAACAAACCTGATGTGGCAAAAATCCGGTTCACAAAAGAGAATGAATATCAAGCGAGCCAAAAGGTACATAAAGGTTTTAAATATGGACATTTATGCCGGCTATTCGGATTGGCGGATACCAACGGTCGAAGAGCTGGCACCGCTTCTGGCAAGAGAAGAGGCGGCCGGAGTCCATCTAAACCCCGTATTTCTCAATACCCAATTCCGGTGTTGGACAGTCGATGGATGCGAACCCAGATATCCTCATCAAGATGGCGCATGGATCGTCAATTTCAAGACGGGAGAAGTTGCCAAATCATACTGGCACAAACAACTGCAATCGACCTACGGCGCTCATCGTCAATACCCGGAAAACTACATCAAAGCCGTGCGTTCCGTCCAGATGGAGTGACCGGCAATCATAGGACCTGCCAGGCTGCCTCGCCCGACCTGGTCGAGTGCGAGATGACCATGTCCCACCGATCATAAGGTCGATTACCGATGCCGGAAGGTATACGCAAACGGCCACCACAACGCCTCCAAGGGAGTCTGTCTCCTGGAGACTCTCGCTGGTCAATCACCCACCTAAAAAAACACGGCCACCTATTCGTGCTGAAGGGATTGAGCTTAGTTGGTGTCTTGTATAGCCCTTGATTGTGGTGTTCCTGGGTTCAGATACAAAATCAAGCCCTTCCTCGAATATGAGGACGTATTGAAGATAATTGGCATGGGATCGCGCGATAGCACGCAGTCGGTATGAAGCAAGGGCTGACGAACAGGGTATGTATCAAACTTATCATCACCGGTAACAGCATTGGAGTGGACAGCGAGAATCAGCCGAACCGCCATATTCCATTCCCGCTATCGCCCTATTTTTTGTCTGGATGGACACACCTCCGATTCCAGGGTTGTTTTCTTCAAAATAAGCCTCTAAACCTGGGACCTGAAATCGAAAAAACAAAAGATGGTGTAATTCTGTCGTGATCGGGTCTCCGATTGGCATTAATATAAACGCCACTGCCCAAGCGCTCACATCGATATCCACATGATCTAAGCTTGATCTGGTCGACAATGTTGGCTCACCGTATGCTCAAATCGGCAGGCAATTTACACAGACCATGGCCGGTACCACTCGATTCTGAAGCGCAACCACTCGGTCAAATTGTTTCAAGCGCAAATTGTCCGTGTTCTTCCAGAAGGCAATGCCATAAAGTTTATGACTAAAGACCGTCCTGAAACTGCCAAAACGGCCTGGAAGGACGATTAGACGCAGATAGATTGATGGTTAATGATGGTTGCTAATATCAATTTAAGAAAAGTTAGGATTGCTAACAAAGTTTTGTCATGTCTCCCTGCGGAATCCGCTGAGGAATGGTTGATCGTTTCCCGACGGCAATCGATTTGACAAGGGGGTCATCGCTGACTACCCTCACGGTCTCACCGAGCCGATATGGGGCTTGTTCTTATGGGCTTATATCAACATTTGGTCGAAATGTGTTCGGAGGTGGACCAACATGAGCGACAATACGACTAAGGCACCGCGTCAAAGTTGGGCACCACTCCATGAAGGTGAAAAGAAAGCGCAGTCGCTTGTGGGCGTGCGGGAAGCGGTTAGACCATGGGCACCAAAGATTATCCAGCCGTTTATGTCCGAAGAGCACCGTCATTTTTATTCACAGCTGCCATTTATTGTCGTTGCGTCACGGGATGAAGGCGGTGCACCATGGGCGACCATACTCTTCGGTGCTCCAGGCTTTGTGGGGTCACCAGAACCAAAATGTTTAAAGCTTACAACAAAACCGATTAAGGGTGATGTATTAGAGGAATCATTCGTATTAGGTGCCGAAGTTGGATTGCTTGGAATAGACCTTGAAACACGCCGCAGAAACAGGGTCAATGGAATCTTGTCCGCAATTGATAACGGTGGTTTCACCGTCACTGTCGAGCAATCGTTTGGGAATTGCCCGCAATACATATCCAAGCGTGTCTGGCATGCAGTAAAAGTCAACCCGTCGAACACGAAATCAACGAATCACTCGCGCCTGAACGGTTCAATGCAATCCTGGATCGAGGGAGCGGATACGCTGTTTATTGCCAGCGGTTATCGCAAATCTCAACAAGAGCGCACATGCGACGGTATGGACATTTCCCATCGTGGCGGTTCTGCTGGTTTTGTGAAAATCGTCAGCCCAACCCAGTTGGTGGTCCCTGATTACGCCGGAAACAATCTCTTTAATACCATTGGAAACTTGGTCATGGACTCCAGGGTAGGTGTCCTGTTCGTTGATTTCGAAAACGGCAACCTGTTGCAGATAACGGGCAATGCCATAATTGATTGGGATTCTCCAGAGATTTCGAAACACACGGGTGCCCAGCGACTAATCAATATTCAGATAGACCGCGTTGTCCAGCTTGACAATGTATTGCCGTTAAAATGGGATGCGCCGGAAGGGACTATACGCGAATTACGGGTGCTGAACAAGATCAGAGAGAGCGAAGATGTTATTTCCTTTGAGTTCGTCCCTCGCGACGATGGTGACCTGGCGGCATTCAAGGCCGGTCAATACCTGCCAATTGAGCTAAGAATCAATGAAAACGATTCGGTGGAGCGTACATACTCACTGTCCAATCCCCCAGGAGAGGACCGATATCGCATCAGTGTAAAACGAGAACCGCAAGGCTTGGTGTCACGCCTACTGCATGATCGGGTTAATCCTGGCGATATTATATATGCCCAGGAACCCGAAGGTGAATTCGTTTTGACTGACACGAACCGGCCTGTTGCCCTCATTAGTGCCGGGATAGGAATCACACCGATGGTCAGCATGCTACATACCCTGGCGAAGCAAGACAGGCAGGTCCATTTCATTCACAGTGCACGGGATGGTAACCATAACCCACTCTCAAGAGAAGTAAGAGAGATTGCCGCGAATCACGATCGTGTGGACTTGCAATTACTTTTCAGTAAACCCCGCCCCGAGGATATTGAAGGTCAACATTTTCATCGTCAGGGACATATAGATATCGTTTTGATTGAGGAATGCATTCCCGAACTCGACGCTGATTTTTTTATTTGTGGGCCCAAGCAGTTTATCGCGGACATCGCTGCTCAACTCGTTGAACGTGGCGTAGAGGCCAAAAATATTATGACTGAGGATTTCAAGTACTAAGCTGCAAATCCCAATAATTGGTTGTGCATTACAAGCTGCGTTACAAAGAACCTCTATCCAGTTTGATAGCACAGAATACCATCAAAAATATAGGAGCCAACTCATGACATCTACAGGAAAAAATTTCGACCGCGTTCGTTACGGAACAGAAACGGTCGATGGTCTTGATATTTTTTACCGTGAAGCTGGCAATCCAAAAACAGATATGCCGACACTCGTTCTTCTCCATGGCTTTCCAAGCTCTTCACACCAATATCGCGAAGTCCTGGCAGCACTGGGTGGCGAGTTTCATCTCGTTGCACCCGATTATCCGGGCTACGGGAATAGTTCCTTCCCTAGTATTGAAGCGTATGAATACACATTCGACAACGTTGCCGAGACGATGGACAAATTCCTTATCCAGCGCGACGCTGAAAATTATGTTCTAATGATACATGACTTTGGTGCTCCTGTGGGCTTCCGCATTGCGACGAAGCACCCGGAAAAAGTCGCAGGCTTCGTTGTAAAAAACGGCAATGCCTATAAGGAAGGTATCTCTAAAGAGGGATGGGGCAAAGTCCTTGACTACTGGGAGAACAAAACCCCTGAGCTTGAGCAGCACATCAAAGAGAATGTGTTCACATTTGAAGGCATGAGATGGCAATACACGCATGGAACTCGCAATCCTGAAAGTATCAACCCTGATAATTGGGTACTGGATTACTACAATATCTCTCGACAAGGTGGTCATGAGATGGCGTTGAGCATGTTCTATGACTATCAGAACAATCTGAAGCTTTATCAAGATTGGCAGCAGTATCTACGGGATAATCAACCGCCCATGCTTTTGGTATGGGGTAAAAACGATGCATTCTTCCCAGTGCCTGGCGCAGAGGGTTACAAGCGAGACGTAAAGGATATCGATTATAACCTCCTTGATACAGGCCACTTTGCCCTCGAAGAAGAAGCTCCTTTTATTATCAATAAAATGCGTGAATTTATGAGGGCCAAATTCAAATAAGCGACTTATTCATAATTTGACAATACCACAGACATAATAATCTCGAACGTAACATTGCAGTGCATTATCTTTCTAAGTTTAATGAGACGAAAATACGACCACAGTAGGAGAACATCTCATGAAATCAATAATTATAGCGATCATTGCAACCACTTTTATTTTTATCGGTTTAACCTCCCAACAAGTTCTTGCCGGTAATGCAGCCAAGGCCTTTGTTGCTGCATCTGGATATGATGTCGTTTCCTATCATACGAAAGCGGGTCCAACTCCGGGATCTGGCTGGCATGTTTCAGAATACGATGGCGCCACATACATCTTCGCTAACAAAGAGAACAAACAAACATTTGATAAAAACCCTGACAAGTATGTGCCAGCCTATGGAGGCTATTGCGCTTACGGTGTTGCAATTGGCAAGAAATTTTATATTGATCCATTAGCCTGGCATATCGACAATGGAAGACTCTACCTCAATCTGGACGACGAGATTCAAGCCAAATGGCTAAAAGATGTCCCCGGTTATATCAAAAAGGCCGAAAAAAACTGGAAGGAGATTGCAGATAAATCACCCAATGATTTGTAGTATGGATGGTTTTGGGTTTTTGGCATCACCTTATTATAATAATAAAATCTGTTAATGTTTTTAAAATATCCAAAAAGGCCAGACATTATGTATTGTGGTTGGCCTTTTTATATTCAATTCAACGAGAGAATGAGAGTCTGTAAACTTCACCAAGTATTTTGCAATTATCTAACAGAGCCTTCTGGCATAATGCACAGACCAGGAAGTTTTAGATTAAAAAACACGATTTACCGAAACACAAATGATCTGTAAAAGTCAAAAACCTTTCGAAGGGTCCGTCCTCGCGGATAGTTGATCGTTAGGCGGGCACTTTAAGCAGCTCTTCCCGGCGGATCTTGACTAACTCTAACGTTTCCATTGGTCGGCCTCCCTGGTTGCGATAACCACGATGAGGCCGGTCGTGGTTATCGCAACCAGGCATGCAGGTCTTTATGCAGCGCGTCCACTGATTCATATAACTTTTCCCTGATCGCCATTCTAAAAATCGCGTCCGGAACGGTGCGATTATAACGCTCCACAAAGCCATAGGTCCTCGGGCCGGCCACCTTAATGGTGCGATGCTCGATGTCGTTAGGTTCCGGATAGAATTCGTACAGGTGGATCGTTGGCTGGCCCTTGTAATCAGTGCCGTCGTCGGTCAGGAACGCTTCGATCTGAAGGCCATCGTTCTCATTGAAGGGCAGCACCCGGTCATAGAGAACGTCGGCGGCGGTCTCCTGACGCTTGCTCGTGTAAAGTAGGTTTCGACCACGGCTTGCAGATAGAACTGGCCGACGCCTTTAAGGCGGCCCACTTAGTGGCCAAGGAAGGTCAGGTCTCAACTCTTGACATGGCTGTAAATGCTAATGTCTGGTGTTGACAGCCTGTTGCCCAAATAGGTGTTTTCCGGTTGTTAATTTTTTATCAGAGCTGCCAGATTTGCTCCACTTCTAACCATAGCGGAGAAGTGACTATTATGATGGAACGCGAGCTCCAGAAGCAACCCCGCCTGTTTTACACCCGACTCAATTTAGATCAGAGCGGGATATAGGGGACGCTCCTCACTTTTCGCTTTAAATTGAATTGATAATTTCTTTCGTGCGCCGTTGCCCCACAGCGCCGTACCGATTGGCATACCGCAGCCGACGATATTCCCATAGATTTACGGGTAAAGTAATCGATATTTTAAATACTTACGAATTTACCCGCGAACCAGACCCCTCCAGTTTTCCCAAGGTGCGTCAGTCCGCCCACGGTGCCTTGCGGCACTGCCATAAACCCTTCCCCAAGATATCTGCACCCGAAAACCAATTGCTTTTGCCTATCAGTCCTACCATATTTGCCCCTGGTTTACCTGTGCATTCTTGTGACTATTATACTAATACATATTAATCAAACGGAACAAAGATATTGGAGGTCAACAATGGGTAATACACGGACTGACGACTACACCAGAGACGACGATGATGGTCACGTTGATACCCGGCACCACAATCACGAATGTGAAAATCCCGATCCCCATCTGGGATGCGACATGGGCATCGATGTGGCAGGTTAATGAGAGCCGATAATGATAGGATTGATTCTTGCTATAATGCTCATCATTTATGAGGTACTCGGAGGTGCATGATGATAGGAACAGCAATCACGATAGGGCTTCTTGGATACTACATCAACAGCTGCGTTCATAACCGTAGACTTGCAGCAAAGTGTAAAATCTGAAGTAAGGCAGAGTATCGAAATTACAGGCAAAATTTTTACTTTCCAAACTGCGTTGAACTGAACTGACTCGCAGATCACACGCTGATATGTGGATGAAAAGGCAGAGCCTTTCGAGGCTCTGCCTTTTTTGTAGCTACGATGATGATGGATGTGCGGGGTCGGAGCCCCTGGTGATGGAGGCTAAATCTCAAGTGAGCTTACGCCATCTGACTAAACGCTCCCTACACATTTGTGCCATGCAAAGTGCGCGGTCGGCTCATATCTGGTCGATCCAACCTTGATGCATTTATCTTTTCGTATCTTGTATCTGACTCCCCGGCATTAAGGTGCCGTGGGGATCGATTGGTTCTAAAGCGTCAGCGGGGGGGCACATCTGTTGATGGGCTTTTTTATCCGTTACTTCCAGACGTGCCACTGAGAAATGAATATGTGCCTGGAATTTTCCGACATCCTTAAAACATCATGGGCGTCAAGTTCGTCCATCCAGGTTAGAATCTTCTCTGTAACGGAATTGTGAGCCATGGTTCCTGGGGTGAGAAGGCCCTGCGGATCGATAATCCTCAATGCCTCAGAGAGCGTTTCGTATCTTTCGTTGGTGGGTTTAGCCATGTTCAGGAATGCTCTCTATATCTTTCCACGATTGATGGAAAGGAACCTTTCGGGCATCAATAATGGATTGAAAGGTTTCAAATGTCGTTGATATAAATAAATCTAATACGCAACGCATTTAGGATCCACTCAACAAATGATTCCTAACGATTCCTATGGTTATCGTAGCTCAATAGCGGTCGACCTCCTCGATCCAGCCCCTGAACCACCCGGGATTTTGATACAGAACATGGACCAGGACCATGGCTGTATCGCTCAAGTATTAAAGACCCCCTTAAAAGATAAAGTTCAAGAATGCTGGTAAAACTTTTAACATTCTTGCTATGCCGCGCCAGGCCCGTTAGTGTGCCCGCGATACCATTCACCCTACTATCGGCGTAAGCTTCCCTCCAAATGATAAACTTTCAAGGGAAGCGCTTTCTGGCACAATGCACAGGCCAGGAGGCCGATATGAAAACAGTCACGATCCACCGAAACACAGGTTATTCCGATCCTCTGGTCGCGCTTGCCTACCTATCCAGCCTTTCAGCGATGCCTTTGCATTGATCGTTGTCCTGCCAGGTGATAAAAATACTTTTAATGGGCCTTTAAAAACGCCCGCATAATTGTTTGGCGGGAGCATTCCGAATCACTCGGGGGTCCCGCCTTCCCAGGCAAAACCGACGTGCAACGGGCACTCACCACATTCTAAACTTCTCCTGGAGCGCCGATGCGAACCAACCGGTTATTTTTTATTTCCGCCATCATCGCCTTGTCATGCCTTTCTTCCACCCTATCCACCGCATCGCCAGGGGTGCAGGAGAGCACACCCGAGGCGCTTTACGAATGGAGGGATTGGGTTCTCTACGATAAAGAGGAGCAACTCTGCCCGACCGCCTACAATGACGGAAATGCCCATCACTGCGGGTGGCCCGCTCGCCTGACGCTCGAGCTAACCCGCACGGGCGGCGTCTTTGCGCAGAACTGGATCACGCTGGTCAGCGGTTGGCAGCCCTTGCCCGGGGATGACACCGCGGGCATCTGGCCCACGGACGTCACGGTTGCCGGTCAGGCCGCGCCGGTCTTCAATCGCAGCGGCAGGCCCTATATTCACTTGCCGGCGGGCGAATACACCGTTACCGGCAGATTCAAATGGACCAAAATGCCCGAAACGATGCGCGTACCGTCGACAATCGGCCTGATCGACCTGACCATCGATGGCCAAGGCGTGCACCCCTTGCAGTATGATGCCGGCGGACGCCTTTGGCTTCGGCCGCGCAAAGGCCAGGCCGCTGAGGAAGACCGGCTGCAGGTCCACGTCTATCGCCTGCTGAACGATTCCATTCCCATGCGGATCACCTCCCTGCTGCGCCTGGAGGTTTCCGGTCAGGCCCGTGAAATCAAGCTGGATGACGTGCTGCTGGAAGAAACCAGGGTGATCGGACTCAAAAGCCCGTTGCCGACCAAGCTGGGCCCACAGGGCACCCTCCTGGTGCAGGCGCGGCCGGGGCAATGGGAACTGCGGATCACGGCGCGATCCGTCGCCCCCGTAACCCGACTGGCCGCACCAGGCCGCTACGCTCCCGAGATCTGGTCGTTTCAAGCTCAGAACCATATTCGCATGGTGGAGGTTGCCGGTTCGGCATCGGTGGAACCGACCCAGACCGACATGCCTTCCGAATGGCACCGTTATCCGGCCTTTCTGGTTGAGGACAAGGGCGGTCTGCAGTTCAAGACGCTCCGCCGCGGCAACCCTGAACCGGCGCCCGACCGCCTGACGCTGGCCCGCACCTTGTGGTTGGACTTTGACGGACAGGGCTTTACGCTCCAAGACCATATGGGCGGGACCCTGAGCCGCCGCTGGAACGTGGCCATGCGGCCCCCGTTTAAACTCGGCCGCGTATCGGTAGACGGCGTTGACCGTGTGATCACCAAGCACGGCCCGGCCGAACTGCCGGGGGTGGAACTCCGGCGCGGAACGCTGAATCTGGTGGCGGAGGCGCGCTATGAAGACGCCGGTTTCGGGACGTTGCCGGCCGTTGGCTGGGATCATGATTTCCAGAAGGTGAGCGGTGTCCTCAATCTGCCGCCCGGCTGGCGGCTGCTTGCCGCCGACGGGGCCGACCGCATGGATGGCAGTTGGATCCAGCGCTGGACCCTGCTCGACTTTTTCATTGTCCTCATTATCGCCTTGGCGGTTCTTAAACTCCGAAACTGGCGCTGGGGCCTGCTGGCGCTCGTAACCATGGCCCTTCTGTTCCAGGAGCCCCATGCGCCGATTTATGTCTGGCTGCATATCCTGGCCGCCATGGCGCTGTTGAAGGTCCTGCCGGAAGGGAAATTAAGAAGCCTCGTTAAACTCTGGGGTTTTGCGGCGATCGTTTTCCTGCTGATCGCATCGGTGCCTTTCATGGTGCAGCAGATTCGGTGGGGCATGTATCCCCAGTTGGAGCATCGGGCTTCCTTTGGTGTTCACACCCGAGGGGGGGGGGCCCAGCAAAGGGTGGCACCGGCAACGATCCAGCAGGAGGCCCTTGAAGCCGAGGGCGACCAGACGGCCCCGCTGGAAAGCAAAATTCGGTCGCAGTCGGCCTATAAACGCAAACCCCGGGCGGTGGAGCAGTACGACCCCGGGGCGCTGGTTCAGACCGGGCCGGGTCTGCCAAGCTGGCGCTGGCGCGCGCACCGCTTCGAGTGGAGCGGGCCCGTGCAGAGCGATCAAACCCTGAGGCTCTGGCTGGTGCCGCCCATGGCCAACCTCCTGCTGGCCATTCTGCGGGTATTGCTCCTGGGCGCGTTTATCCTCGGGGTGGTCAATCTGAAAACCTGGTGGGCGAGCATCCGTAGCCGGCTGAAGCCGGAGGCGGCGATGGTCGGACTGGTGGTTCTGCTAAGCCTGCCTCTGTTACCGACCCTGAGTATCGCGGCCGGCGAAGGGTTTCCCCCTGCGGCGCTTTTGAAACAGCTGGAAGACCGTCTTTTGGAGAAACCGGATTGTTTGCCCGCTTGTGCCGACTTCCCCCACATGGAATTGACCGCCCGTCCCGCGGCGCTTCAGGTCCTGCTCGAGGTGCATGCCGCCGTCCGCACGGCCGTCCCGCTTCCGGTGACGACCGCCTCCTGGTCGCCGGAGCAGGTCATGCTCGACCAGAAGCCCGCCACGGGCCTGGCGCGCGATGCCGCCGGCCGGCTGTGGATTCTGGTGGGGGAAGGCATTCACACCGTGGTGCTCACCGGTCGCATCCCGTCCGGCCAGGATACGCTCCAGATACCGTTCACCTTGCGGCCGCACAGCGCCACCTATTCAGCTGAAGGCTGGCAGGTGGCCGGCATCGATCGGGACGGGAACGTTGCCGGCACCATACAGCTGACGGCGGAAAAACCGGCCCGGGCCGGTGATACGGCGTTTAAGAACCAGGTGATTCCCGCCTTTCTTCACGTTCAACGCACCCTTCACCTGGGGTTGACCTGGCAGGTGTCCACCACGGTGACAAGGATTACGGCGCCGGGGGCCTCGGTGGTCGTGTCCATTCCCCTGCTGGAGGGTGAATCCGTCACCACCACGGGCATCGAGGTTCAGCAAGGTGCCGCGCTGATCGATATGGCACCGGCCCAAAAACAAGTGCACTGGGAATCCGTGCTGCCCCTGTCGCCTACCCTGAAGCTGGTGGCACCCCAATCGGTGCCCTGGACGGAAACCTGGACCCTGGATGCCAGCCCGCTTTGGCATTTTGAAACCCGGGGAATACCCGTGATCCACCACCAGGGTCGACAGGGCATCTGGCAGCCGCAATGGCAGCCCTGGCCGGGGGAATCCGTGGAGATTCAAGTGGCGCGGCCGGAAACGCTTCCGGGGCGCTCGCTCACCCTGGATGCCGTCGAGCTCACCTTTGTTCCCGGTATGCGATTTGACCGCAATCAGCTGAAAATCAATGCCCGTACCAGCAAGGGCGGCCGCCACGCGATCGAACTGCCGCCCGATGCCGAGCTGCAGCTTATCCAGTTGAACGGCAAGAGCCTGCCGGTCCGCCTGGAGGATAAAGTCGTACACGTGCCCCTGGCGCCGGGAGCGCAAGACATACGGCTGGATTGGCACCAGCCTTCCGACCCCTCGCTTTTCATCAAGGCCCCGACCGTAAACATCGGCCAGCAGGCCGTGAATGCGAAGATATCGTTCCAAATGCCGGCCGACCGGTGGATCATATTTGCAGGCGGACCGCGCCTGGGTCCGGCCGTTTTGTTCTGGAGCTATCTGATCGTCATGGTGATGGCGGCTGTGGCCCTGGCCCGAACGCGTTTTACACCCCTCAAGTACGTTTCCTGGCTCCTGTTATCGGTGGGTCTGACCCAGGTTTCGATCGTTGCGGCCCTTGTCGTGGTTGGCTGGTTTTTTGCCCTGGCCTGGCGCGAAAAATCCCCGGTGGAAGGGGCGTGGAAATTCAACCTGGTGCAGGTGGTCTTGATCTTGTGGACGGTGGCCGCCCTGGCCGGGCTTTACACGGCAGTGGAACGGGGGCTGTTGGGCACCCCGGATATGCAGATCGCGGGCAACGGCTCAACCCGCCATGTGCTCAACTGGACCCAGGACCGGATCGGCGAAATAATGCCCCGGCCCTGGGCACTGGTGCTGCCCATGTGGCTCTATCGTGTCTTGATGCTTTCCTGGTCTCTGTGGTTGGCCTTTGCCCTGCTGCAATGGTTGCGCTGGGGCTGGTCGTGTTACAGCCGCGACGGCATCTGGAGAAAACCACCGCCGTTCAAATTCAGACCAGGGAAGGCACCTCGGAAGAAAAAGGGCGAAACCGCGGGATCTGCTCCGGATGTTTCGTCCAAAGGGGATCTTTGAATCATTTTCGGCCGCAGAGACGGTGGACTAAAACAGGATGGTGGCACCCTGGCGCCGCACCTGATCCCGGGCGTAGCTCACGCGGTGGGCAAGCTTGGCCTGGTCATCGTACAGGTGAATATCTCCCCCCTTGTTTGACAACTGCACATCCGCGCCGGACAGGCGCACCGTGAAAAATTCTCCGGGCGACAGTATTTTCTCCTCAAGCACGCGTTGGCGTCCGTTTTTGTCCTCCAGGCGCCAGTTGGTAACGGAAACCTCGTGCGGCGACACGTTTACCAGGGTAACCTGCTCCATGCCGACATCATGGCCGGCTGGATTGACCATGGCCGCGATGATCCGTATCGGACTCGGTTGGCTGGCCGCGCCGTTGTCATCGCCGGGCGGTGGGCCTTCGGCAGGTGGCGGGTGATCGACGGGGTCACGATCCCCGCCGTCGGCAGGATCGGCCGCACCCTGGAAGATGGGGTAAAACGTACGAATATGCTGACCATTCCGGGAATGATATAGCTTCATGTCATAGCGCGCCCCTTCGATCACCGCGACACGCGGGGCGCGGACGCCTTTATGGGCCCGCACCGTGCCCAGGGCCATCAACCCTTCGACACTGCAGCCCACAAAAAAGCCACCGATTTTTTTGAACAGGGGACGAAAGGCCCCCTGTTCATAATCCGGGGCCTGCCAGCGATAGGAGATGGTGACACTCTCCGGAAACTGCCGTTGACCGGCCTTCTGTTTCGAGCCGTGGTAGGTGATGCGGTCGCGGTCGAGTCCGGGCAAATCGGGCGTGGGCATACCGTCGTCCACCAAGTGGGCCAGACCGTCATCGAGGTAGTATTTCCACCAGAAATGATAGCCCTGCACCTTGGATCGCTCCTGCTCGCCCACGACCACGTGCTCGAAACCCGAAAGCGCCGGATCGCCACCTGAAGAAAAACGCCGGAACCACATTTCGACAATCGTGTTGTACCAGCGCTCACGCGAAACCGTTGAACCCGTCTGGTGCGCAACATATTGGCGCGCGACCTCCATTGGCCCGGTCTCGACGATGGCCGTGACAAAGTCATGAACCTCCTGACGCTCCTGCGGGGTGTCGAATTCCGGCATGGGCTCGGGCAGGGCGTAATTATTGAACAGCCTGCGGCACAGATCATACGTTCGGGTCTTGTGTGGCGGGATATGAACCTCCGTCAGCACGCGCAAATCCGGATCGGCGTCAACCTCCAGCCGGGAATTGACTTTCACATAGCCTTGATCCCGGGAACCTGTTTCGGTATCCAGAATGGCCTCGATGCCGTTCTGGGCCTGATCGGCATTCCATATTTCTTGATAGATACCGGCCATAGGTCTCTCCTTTGTTGGATTGCAGTTGTATTGAATTCAAGGCCGCCGTCAGAAACGGCCCCCGAAGCGAATGGGCCAGCCTAACCCGAATATTTCGTGACATTCTTTTACATGATTAACCGCAGAATAAAATATCGGTACTTTGGATCCAGGAGCGCAATAACGATCGTGGCACGAACTGCGCCCGGGTGTTGCAGCGAAAATGACCGTAAATATTTTATCCTGCAGCCGCTCCCCGAGGTGTCTATTGGCATTGTTATCGAAGGCTCGCCGCCGGGGACCTCGGCGTCACCCGTAATGCTTCGCCATTAAACACCATTGGGGGCGATAAATATTCGGGTTAGGGATTGATTAATGCCTTGAGGTCGAGAAAGCGTATTCAGTGAGCTAAGTTCGGCAACGGAGGTGAAAGCGAGTAGAGGGGTTAAATTAAAAGTAGCGACGAGCCGGGATGATTGCCAGCATTGACAGACCTGCCCACGTACTTCTTACCACAGCCAGAAGTTACCACAATAATCAGCGCCATGATCGCGACAACAGCGGAAATACGTCTCATTTAGTTCTCCCTGCCGAGTGATTTGGGTGGCTATTTCTCAAAATACGCCAGATCTCCTTTCACCCAGCCCGGATTCAGGACCAACCCGTCAAAGGGTTGGGCTGGGTATACCATGTCCTTCTCAGCTTCTATCCCGAAAAGCGCTGCACACCTTAAATCCTCACCGAACCACATGTTTTCGAGGCTGAACGAGTGGACGAGCATCAAGGCGATTCCAGCCTGAAACTGCCGAGCCAATCGTTTAGTTGATCCGGTTCTGTGGAGCAGTTGGTATGGTCTGCAGCTGCTTTGTCTTGGCCAGCTGCTTTTCCCTTGTGGTGATTTCCTTTTTTAGCGAAAGCTGGACCACGGCTCCCAGGAGGTTTACGACCTTCACCTCAATCCCATGGCATGACCTTTATCAGCCCAAGGTTGACGTTGTAACAGTTGGGGCATGGGTACGCCTCTATGGAATCAGGATCCGTGATGGGTCTCATCCGCTCCCCGCACTTGCCGCAACTGAACTCGGTTTCGTAAGAGGCACTGTCGCCGTTATCAATCCTGACCCAGAACCCATCGGTGAGGTTGTTGCAGGCGGAGCAATGCAGCGCACGGTATCCGAACACGGTTTCGGAGAATCCATTAGATCCGATTATTTTTTGGATTTGTGATCGACTTTCAGGGCGAACGAGACAGATGGCACGGTCAAGACTTGAATACATGGCCCCGACACCGAATTTCAGACCCTGCGAGTAGGCACAAGAATGACACGTGGCAAGATAGACTCCGCTCATCGGCAACGCCCTCCCTGATTCAGGCTCAGCAGCAGGTGTAATCGGTATCGGCATTGCCTATACATATTGTATACCAGGATGGGGATACGCCGGCTGAAGCGCTTAAAGTGCTTATTTCATATGATATTCACTCATCCGGACAGGGTGGCTCCATCCGCAGGGTGTGCCAATCTCGTAGACGGTTCCGGCATCGAACCGGAAACGCTGTAGACGATTGAGAATCGTTCTTATCTTGTTGAGATTGTTTGACTAAACCGGGACTTGGTTAGGAGACGGCCATGACAAATAAACTTCGAGAATGCTGTCGACACTGATCCTCATTTTGATAAGGTAACGCCATGCCAGGGTGAGTGTCTGGGATGCCAGGCAGCAGATTCTCGTTCCTGGCTCCGCTCGCCTTTGGTAATTTGCCATCGGCAATAATCTCCACAATCTTATCTAAAGCCAAGCCAGTACCATCAAAGAAATCAATGCACGCGGGTATGCAGAGGTTCTGGTTCTCAATTCTTTTCACCTGCTATGGCGTCACTGGCTTTTTTTCAACACCGCGTTGGATACTGTGCGCTATGCGGCCTGGCAGACAAATCTGGTGACGGCGCAAGTGAGCCAAACCTTCAGCGGCAGGAAAAACATGTTTTTCTCACGTTCCCAAAAGCTGCTCAGTGGCCGCGTTATTCATTTTGCCATTGCGGATGACTCGGCACCCGTATCGTATGCGGACGCCATACGTCTATGGCAGAGCGATTCAGACTTTCGCGCATTTTTTATCGATTTGCTGCGACATTCACCTTTTCCCGCCTTTCGGTGGGAACTACCACCGGTCACGATAGCAACCGCAGACAAGCCTTTCGAATTCGTACTGCTGGACGCCCCTGAAATCTCGCTTGCCCCCGATCCAGCCCCATTCACCACGTATTTCGATCCTACGGCACCAGGCGAGGTGGTGGAATTTCCCAACCTCGGCGGTGATGCGATTCTGGTCGTGCCGTGCCCGGACGAACCCCTGGCCGACTTCGGGCACCTTGGCGCCTATTTGCGAAACGCACGTGAACCACAGCAGCACCGGTTGTGGAAGGCGGTCGGCGCAACCATGCAACGCAGAATCAGCTCGCAGCCGGTTTGGCTGAACACGGCAGGAGGCGGCGTGGCCTGGTTACATATACGCCTTGATGATCGACCGAAGTACTATGGTTACGCACCCTACCGCTATGCTGCTTAAACGGCGCAAGCAGTCGTGCGCAAAGCTTGCTGCGATCGAGCCACGGAGATGAGACGTTTTGGGTTTTTATTAATGCCCCGAACCAATTCGCCTTAATAGTGCTGCCCGCACTGGCAACCCTCTTCTCACGCTACGCCATGCCTGGTTGAGGGCCCGCGATGCCTGGCAGCATGTTCTCGCCCCTGACACAGGATACCTCAAGATTTTTGCCGACAGTGACGATCTCCACAATCATTGCGAACACCTGGCCAGTACCATCGAAGAAGCCAATGCCAGCGGGTATGCAAAGGTTTTGATTCCCAATCATTTTCACCTGCCGTTGCGAACCTGCAGCACCCCCAGCGTGATACGGCGGCTTTTGAAAAATACAGCGTAATGGTCGTAATTACCCCCAAGCGGCCACGCCGCCCAAATCCACCCCACCATAACCCACCCCAATATCGATAGCTTTTACCTGTCGGTATTACCGTATTAGCCCCTGGTTGTTATTGGTGCAATGGTTGCTAGTTTTGTTATTAACTAAATCCAAAACAAAAAACCACGGAGGGTGATCATGGCTGAGAGAAAAGTACAAGACTACACCAGAGAAGATAACGACGGTCACGTTGACACCCGTGAGGCCAATCACAAATGCGAAAATCCCGATCCGCATCTGGGATGTGACATGGGTATTGATGTAGCTGGTTAAAATTCGATATCGATATGAGATTTTCCGATTGGATAAGTTTGGTTTTAGTTGTTGCAGCATTGAGTCGTGTCGTGATTGGAGCGTAATAAGCGCTACATTTTTTCAGTAAGGCAGAGCTTCGAGTGCGTTGGCAATCCGTTTTACCATACGGGATTAAACAGGACTGACTTACAGATCTCTAACTGAGCTGCACCGTGGGCAGGGTCTCGAGAGAGCCCTGCCTTTTTTCTTGCCTTCGATTAGGACAGGGAAGCGGGGCATTAGGCCTCGGTGGTAGGTCGCCTCCGATCACATAGATGTTTACGCCACACTTCCGGGTGCTACACACCCGCCCGGGCGTTATGAATAGCCTTTAACCTCTATCTAAAACCAAGACTTCACCCCGTTTGATGGATTGGTTGACTGAGGTTTTCGGGTAAGCTTTAAGCGCTTGGCCCGAACCACCGTACTTGGACCAAACCCCCAATGCGCCCGATAAAAAAATACTGCGAGCCATGACGGTTCGGGGATACCGCCCGGGCGTAAGGACTTTATCCGGCTTCATATCGAACAAAAAGCCCACTCGTCCGACCGGGCCGACATGTGGGGCGTTGCACACTTTTCAACCTAAGCCGGATTGATTATTTTCTCCGTGCGCCATTGCCCTGCCGCCCCGTACCTGTTTGCTTACCGCAGTCGGCGATTTTTGCAGATGTTTATGGGCAAAATAATCCATGTTATTAGCATTTATGGTTTTTATTATGACCCGGTGGCCTGGTTTTTTTAAAGGGACGCCAGTCATCCCTCTGCGCCTACCGGCACCGCCAAACAAACCTCCCCCATGGCACCACAGCCAATTAGGTGGTTTTTACCTACCGTTCATACCGCATTTCCCCCTTTTTGAAATCTAATTTTGGGTTGTTATCATCTAATTAAGTAAGAATAACTCAAAACGTTACAGGGAGGTCAATCATGGCTAACCATAGAACCCAGGACTATTGGGATGATGATAATGAAGGTCACGTCGACACCCGCCGCTTCAATCACGAATGTGAAAACCCGGACCCGAATCTGGGCTGCAACCTGGGAATCGATGTTGCAGGGTAATCACCTGGAGGTGTATGATGATAGGAACCGCAATAACAATAGCGCTGATTGGATATTATGTTAACAGCTGCATTCATAATCGAGCGCTGGCATCCAGCTGCAAGATCTAAGTCAAGGCAGAGTTTCGAAAACAGGCAACAAAATAGTTTCACCAACATATAAGTACACTCCCAGAAGTGAATTGGCAGAGCCTTTCGAGGCTCTGCCTTTTTTTATGCCGGCGATGATGAGAGGGCGTGCGGAGGGTGACAACCCTCGGTGTCAACGTCAATTACCACCCGCCCGCAATTTGCATACAAAATATACAGCACCAACCAATACTGCCTGAAAAAGCTATCCGAACTCAATTTCAGCACAGTAGAATTTCCCCAATCATAATGGGAGGAAATGGAGCAAGGGTTTGTCGATTCCGCCCATGAATGCGCTATGGCATGGAAAGTGCTCTATACTCTCGATAAAAGCGCAAACCGCACAACGTCCTTTTCGCTCCTCGTCTTCATATCGCTACCGCATCCGGTACTTCAGTTGATCCTGCCTACAAAGTTTCTGTTTCATATCAGCATTACCTGTAGTCAGTTGGACCTTTGGTTCATTTTCGATGTTCCATTGAACCTCTTTATAGACGAGGAGGAGAACATGAAAGCACTGGTTCCGATGATAAGCTTGATGATAATTGCCCTCATGGTCGCCCCAGCTATGGGCGCCGACGATGCTCAGACGAAAAGTTTGGTCTATGAGGACGCCATCGATGATGCGATCGTCCAGTCGCGTCAGATGTCAACCCTGCAGACATCCCGTTCACCCAATCTCCGCAAGAAGGGGCATCGTGAAGCGAGCATGGCGATGTTTTTGGAGACGCATCGAGACGAGCTGGTGGCTGATATGATGAAACTGAATCTTGAACCGAAGGCGTATAAAATCGAACGGTTCCTGAACGATCGTTTCAGTTGCACCTGTTACGCCACCTGGGCAGCCAAATAGAAGATGAAAAAAAATACAGACACGAATAAAGACCATGCTTCCGAGGTTCGGGTATCGAATGACCTCGACGATGAAAGCATCGAGGTCATCAAGATCGCCGATCGAAAAGAGGGTGACACCTCAGGCGATCCGAGTGAGATGTACCGAATTTGGAATTGCAATGGTGTGACCGTAGGGGTGCATCTTCACAAGAACAAACCCTGAACCAACGGCAAAATGACAAGGGTGTCGCCGCATCACTTCTGGCGGCTACACAAACCGCCAACGATTATGGGTTTGAGCAAAGACTCCGTATGCCGCAAGGATACGGGCATTGAGCTGGCACCTCATGCGATGCAGTCCTTGCTCAGCCCATAAACATTTGCCCCCAGCCAGATCCATCCCGGCGTAGCCGGCGCAGCCACTCCAGCTTCTTCGCACCTGTCAGTGTGATAGCGCGTGCTTCTTCGTTTACTAGAGCCGCCCAACAGGGAGGGAAAAAGGAGACTTCCGGTGGCTGCAAGGGGATGCCGGCGCCTTCTTGACGAAAAGGTCGCGGTAAACAGCCGAATATGGAAAGAGGGCCCGGGTATCGACAGGGCAGGGTTTTCAGAAGCCGCCCAATGGGTGACCCGTTTTTTAAGCGTTCAGCCGGCCTCAACAACTCGCGAAAGGGCGCCGGCATTTTCTAAGGAGAGCCCACGCGCCCTTCAACACCAGCGCTTGATGGCCTCGATCGTATCGAATGGATTTGTGTTGAAGGCAATCGAGGCCTGCGGTGCTCTTTTATGAATGATATTGATGATCTTTTCAAAAAGAAGATAGTGGTCGGGGTCGGTCCTCACGCCGGCGCCGACAACCACCACATCCGGATGAAATGAGGCGATCGACTCCGTAAGCTTCTGGTCCGCGGTCTCGCCCGTATCGGTCAGGCACCATTTGGCCGTATAGCCGCCGCGGGTTAACGCTTCGATGATATCCGCAAATGCCTTTTCCAGTTTTTCAACCGATAATTCCGGCCACTTTTCAAAATCGACCGAGGAAGCCTGTAAGCCGACGAGCAGTATTTTTAGGTTTTTATTCACTTGTGCGTTGCCTTTGCCGGGTTCTGTTACCACAGCTTTTATCTGCCGATTGAAAGAGCGTGTCGGGTGCAAAGCGATAAGAAACTAAGCCATCATCCACTTCTCGGCTTTATCCATCGATCTGAAAACGGATATGGGTGTCTTGCTTTTTGATGCCATCTCAAACATGCGCGACAGCCCATACTCAATGTCTCTGCTTGTTACAAAGGCCACTTTGACATCATTGATCCCCGGGGGAAATTTTCGAGAATATTGCGCCATTTCGATGACGGTATCGGATTCAAGCGATGACAGGTCGGCGTCTCTGAAATCCCATAGCCTGCCCATCCCGTTTCTGTATCGTTTATCCGATACGGCGGCTTCAAATGCATCTAAAATATCCTCTTTACTCAGCACCCCCGATAGCTTGATATAGGCCATATTCTTCGCTTCATCAATTAGGAGATCCATACCTCTTTCCTGTTAAACATTGCAGATAAGCTGTAAACGGGTGGTCAATGAATATCATCAAGTCCGTAAGCGCTTGATTCTGAATATGCTTATTCATTATTCATTTATCTTGATTTAGCAACGGTTGCCTGGTCTCCATTGTCTCTCGTTTGTATCGATACGGAACCAAAGAAAGCTCAGCGCAGCCACTGGTATCCCTGGACATCGAGATTGCTGAGCCCCAGCTGCCTGGCCCGATCCACCACCCGCCGATACTCTTCACCGGTGATCCGGCGGGACAGTTCCCTGTGATCAAAGGCCTTATAGGCAGGGTGATACTGGGCCATGATATTGACATAGGTGTCTTTGGGCAGCGTTGCGGCGATCCAGGCCATGATATCCTCGGAGCCCCCCGTATTGTTGGGCATCACCAGATGCCGGATCATCAACCCTCGCCTTATCAGCCCCTTCGCATCGGGTCTGGCAACCCCGACCTGGCGGTGCATCTCGCGAATGGCCATGCGGGTATCGTCGGGATAACGGTTCGCCCCGGCGGAATATTTCGCCGAAAGGTCACCGTCCCAGTACTTGAAATCCGGAAGGTAGACATCGACGATGCCATCCAGCCGCGCGACGATCTCCGCACGCTCCCAGCCGCTGGTGTTGTAGACGATGGGCAGCCGCAATCCATCCGCGGCCGCGATGTCCAGGGCTTTTAGGATGTGCGCGGCATAGTGCGTGGGGGTCACGAAATTGAGATTGTGGCAACCGATCTTTTGCAGCTTAAGCATCATTTGCGCCAGATCCTCGATGCCTCGCTGGGCGCCCCGGCCGAGATGGCTGATTTCCCAGTTCTGGCAAAAGACGCACCGCAAATTACAATGGGACAGAAAGATGGTTCCCGACCCGCCCCTGCCGACGAGCGGACGTTCCTCGCCGAAATGAGGCTGAAAGGCCGAAACCACCAGGTCGGTACCCGGCGCCTGGCAGAAGCCCTTCTCCCCTTCCAGGCGGTTGACGCCGCAACTTCGCGGACAGAGCTGGCAGGCCTCCATAAGCGACCAGAATTCCTCGGCCCGTCGGCCGAGTTCGCCGGTCCGGTGCTGTTCCAGATAAGCCGGTTCAAAGCGGGGCGCCTGGTCGGCGGTCGCCGCTCGGCAGCGGGCGGAAGCCAGAAAATTGTCCAGCAAAATGGAAGACAGCCCGGCGTTGACGCACAGCCTGATCGTGCCTTTCAACAGGTGTCTTCGGGAGCAGGGCTTGTCCAGTAATGATTTCATCGTTGGCCCCTCCGTGAAGGCCGCAAAAACTGATCGGTTAAAACCATAGCACTTGCCAATTTGAACACGGCAGCGGTGACCCCGGTGCCGGCAAGGCCCAGCACCGGCAGGAGCACCACAGCGCCGAAGATGCCGCCCAGCCACCCGCCCAGCAGGTCCGCCGCGTATAGCAGCCCGGCGGTCCGGCTTAAGTTGGGGGACGTTTCAAGATAGATCTTGTTTGCGAGGGGAAATTGGGCGCCGATGAGGAGTCCGCCGGTAAAGGCAATCACCAGAAAGAGCATCCGGAAAGCCATGAAGAAGCCCGCCCCGTCCACGTTCGCATGGGCCGTATGAAATATTATGGGGCATGCCACGGCAAAGCCGATGATAAGGAGGTCGATCTTCAGGAACAACCGGACATTATGGGATATGCGTTTAAGATTGCTCGTCATGAGGGTGGCTCCGGCGGCGGTTCCAGCCATGAACGCCGCCACTAAAACGCCGATCCATGAAAACACATAGCCATAAATCGATTGAAAGCTAAAGAGGATCATGAGGCTGAAGATCATGCCGGCGAAACCCGTGGCCATGATGGACAAGGGAACGCCCGCGCCGGCCGGATCCGCCTTTAGCATTCTTAAAAGGAAATAGCACAGGAGCAGGAAGGCTGACGCAAACAGAATCGCCTTCACGCTGAGCGTTTCGAGCGCATTGAAGACCCCGCGCAGCGACGGGGCAAACAGCGCGTTCCAGTGGGAGATACTGTAGAAGAGTCCCAGCGGTCTGAAATCGGAATTGATTTTGTGGCTGCTGTCCGCGATCAGTCGCGCGAACCAATCCTGCCACCCCTGATGCAGCTTGTTTTCAATATGCCAGGGAATCGTCGCTTCCGACTGGAGGTTCCGCTGGCCCAGCCTTCTGATCACCTCCTCCCGGTCGATGGTCAGAATGCCGGGGGCTTCTGAGGCGATGAACAGGTTACGGCCTTCGCCCGGAATGATGCGGATATGATCGAAGACCCCTGTCAGCGTGTGATAGATGGAGCCGTTCAGGTTGCTCAATTCCTCATTCAGATAGGTCGTGGAACCGGGCAGCCCGAAGACCAGCAAGCCGTCTTTTCGAAGCCTTTGCCGGGCGAGGGCAAAAAACTCCCGGGTAAACAATCGGTTGGTCTGCAGATTCGACGGCTCCATGATCCCGATGAAGATCACATCGTACCGCTCGGCGGACGTCTCCAGCAGCAGACGGCCATCCACCGGTTTGACGGCCACTTTCGGATGGGTCAGCTCGGCTTCCGTCAGGGGCGTCGGAAACTTCCGGATGAGGTCCGGGAGCAACGGGTCGAGTTCGGCATAAGCGATGGTCGCAACGGAAGGATGCTTCAGGGCGGCATCGATCATACCGCCGGCCCCGCCGCTTAAAATGAAAAGATTGGCGGGATGCGGATGGATCAGAAGGGGCAGATGGACAAATGCCTCGACCAAAGCCATATCCGGCACCGGCGTGATGATGGTCGGGCTGCCGTCTTGAAAGAATATGTATTGTCCCTGGTTTTCGAGAATGCAGATATTGCCGTAAGGTGAGTTCTGGTAATGGACGATTTGCTGGTTCTTCCATTGCGCCTGAATGGCGAAGCGATGCAGCCGGCCGGCCTGGTCGCTCAGCCCGGCCCAACCCATTATGGCGATGAGCACACATAGAAGCCCGGATAGCACCTTGGGCGATCGGCCGGTTTTCCAGATCGAAGCCGTCAAAACCAGGCAGGCCGTCACGTTCAGCAGGGCGAGTCCCCAAGCGGCCTGAAAGGCGTCAAGGTAAGGGATCAGAAGATAGGTGCAGGCCAAGCCGCCGACAATGGTGCCCAGGGTCTCATAGATGTAGACTTTTCCGACCGAGGCGGCCTCCCGGCCTGAATACGCGGCGTATATCCGGCAGCTGAAGGTAAACAGGGCGCCGTGCAGCACGCTGACCGGCAAAAGGAGGATGAAGGAGGAATAGAGCATCGTCAAAAAACCGATGCCTTCACCGATGGAAATGCCAAGCGTACTTTTAAGAAGGCGGATGCCGAAAATCGACAGGAACAGGGACAGGGAAAAAAGGAGGGTGATGACGGTAAACGTTTCGATGCGGCGTTTGATTTTTTCGACGGTGCCGCCGAGAACGAAGCTTCCCAAGGCCTCGAGCACGAGCCAGTTGGCGAAGATGATGCCGATGGAAAGCTCGTTGCCGGCAAAAACGATCAAAAACTCTCTCAATAGGAGGATCTCGGCCACCAGGCCGCTGACGCCCATGACCACGATCGCGATGCGAAGCCGCACGTTCATGAATCAAAGCCTGTTTGAGGGGCTGGTTCTAAATGGTCTGTCGCCCAATCTCGACCTTTAAAAGGTCGCCTGGTGACGCCGTTTGTTCGAAAGCACCAAAACCAAACCGGCAGATGAAAAAGCCGTTCACGCACGAAAAACCGTTTAAATACAGATGGAGGCGTCTCGAAGCAACACATCAATGGTAAGGATGGTCGTGCCAAACTCAAATGGTTTTCAAGCGGCGGCATCGATGGGAAATGAGATACGCGTGGGCCATTACGGCCATTGGGGGTGCCGGCCAGCAGGGACCACAATGCGGAATAATCCAAGCAAGCTTGGCAGTGCCAAGCGCTCCGGGGGGTGTTTCGCCCCTCCACCCAAGGCGCTAGCTGCCGGGGCGACAGCGTGAAGACCGGCTGCTACAATATGCACCTGGCCTCGGCTGGGGCTATCAACACCGGGGGCAAAAATTGGTTCAAACCTTGACTGGAGCCCGCTTGACGCTGTCAGATGTTGAGACTCGCCCTCGTTGTTGTCTTTACCGGGCAGTTCCCCAAATGGCCGCTGGCGCCGGTCACCAATAAGGTTTTTTCAATTTTATCCCCACTAAGTTGTTCAACCTGGATTATTAGACGACACCTCTCCGGTGTCTGATCCCCGATATGTGAAAAATCCTATAATGCTTAGGGCCCCGGAGATTATGAAGGGGGCCAAGGGTGGTTCTGCCGGGGTATTGCTGCCGACGCTGTTAATGATCAATCCCATGATCACGGACTGGGTCAAGGCGATGCTAAGCAAAGCCCATTTTGACCATGACTCGCTCTTGCGAAAAGGGAATAACAAAATAAATAGAATGGCGATCCCTGCCAACAGGAAGCCTACTCCGGCGGAACGCATAAAATTGAGGGTCATCACTTGCACCCCAGGGGTCAGGGTCTCCCATCTACTGCCCATGGCCACTTGGTGATAGTCCATGATTTGCGATGCGCTTAAAAAGCGGACGGCGGTAACCAGTTCAAAGAGAAGTATCAGAGAAAAGCAGATCAGGGAAATTAAGGTTAGCTTTTTCATCTTCGTCTCCTTGATTATAAGTCAATTGCTTGTGCTTCTAATCTTAAAAGCATTGCCTGGTATCAGCGCCAAGGTGACAGAGACCGATAAGTGGTGCTATGCGGTAAATCCATTTATCAGGAAGCATGCTATATTTTATATTGATATTAAATATATTAGTATGAAACATAATCATGCGAAAAAATTTTTAAGTTTAGCTGTTGTTGGTATATTCCTTTTTGTAATCTTCGATGGTTTCATCTATCCAGGCGATCATCCCCTGAAGCAGAATACGATACTGCTTGAAGATGGCTTTAACCTCAAAGGAGGGGGTTTCCACCTCGTTGATATCGCTCTCTAAATCTTCCTTGGTATCGTAGAAGTAGAGCTTCAAATCCTTCAGCATTTCCATGCCGGTTTGCTTATCGACAAGCGTCAAGCTTTTGATAAAACAATTGAAATTAAAATACATCCTACCGGGATTGGTTGAATATTGGTGCATCAGCTCCAAGAAATACGCTTCACCCTTGTCTGTGAGCGTATAAATGTTTTTCTCCGGCATCTCGCCTTCTTTTACCGTGGTGGAAGAGAGGTAATCCTTTTGAGCCAGCTTTTTGATATTTTGATAGATGGTTGGGGAACCGATCTTAATTATCTTCTTAATTTTGCTGGACTCGACGAGTTGAGCCATTTCATAGGCACTGGCCTGAGATTTTTTCAAGTATCCCAAAATAACCAAGTCGACAGCTGACATTAAACCTGTTCTCCGTATGGTTGTGCGCGGAAGTTTGATATTTAACATAGTAGTATGCAACAAAATCATTGTCAACTAGTTTGTGTCCTTCAAATTTGACTCAAAGGCTATCAAGGCGGGCGGCATCAATACGGATCGAGATATGTGGGGGCAATCATGATCATTTGATGTCCCGGCCAGCAGGAACCACAATGCGGGATTATCGAAGGAGGCCAAACGGTGTCAGGCGCCCGGCAGGTGGCTCGCACCTTTCCGCGTAGCAATAAGGGCCTTGTCCGGACCATGCAGGTTTATCCACTCCTGAATCATGTCCTTTATCGTTTTGTATGGCTTGGCCCCCAGCGCAGAGCGCTGGAAGGGGGTGATCAACTTTACAGCTTCTGATTTCCTCAGTACCTCCTGAGGTTCCATCTCCGCCATCCAGGACAGAATCGTTTCGGTAACCGTGTTGTGCTCCACAGCCCCCGGTTCGATCTTGCCTTGAGAATCGAGAATATTCAAGGCCTCCGAGAGTGTATTGTATCTTTCGCTGGTAGGATTCGCCATGACCATCTCTGCCCCCCTCGGTGTTCAAGTTTGAAGGACCCTGGTCGCCTGTTTGCCTTTCGATGATCATTGCAAATTCATATTGCGTACCAACAAAACCAACCGCCACCGGGGGTAGCGGGTAAGGGTCAGAAATTAGATGAATTACAATCAGATTAAGCGGGATGTGCGCCTGGAGGTCGTACCGACGTTGTGTGCGCTTATTAATATAGTTCACGAAAAAATCATAACTGGTCAGCTGCCGCTGACCGGTAGAACGAAGCGAACAAATTTTCCCCGGCAATCAGGCCGCCTTGGCACGACCTTCCAAACCTGCATCATCAACCTGGTGGTAGCGGGACTTCCTTTACAGCAGATCAGGAGTGGTAGACTTCATCTCCCCACGCTCTGATCCATGGGGGATCCGGATAAAACACAGGAACCAGGACAAGAGCGGTGTTAGGGATTGGAATGATCGTTTACACACCGGCCGCACAATCGCAGAAAAAAGGATCAAATGTTGAGACGCGAATCCGATATTTTCCGTGAAGGAAACGGCTAACCTGCCGCTAACTGGCTGACGCGGTCGTTCGCGCGGCAGGCCTGCATTCTGGCGCACAGGCGGCCCAGGTGGGCGATGGCTTTTTCCACCCGTTCATTCCATGTCCCGGTACTCAGACGCAGGTGGTGGGGATAGCGATTGCGGATGGAAAAGAGGGTGCCGGGGGCGAACAGGATTCCGGCCTGGACGGCTTTGCGGTAGAGAAGATCGGCGTCGAGGGCCTCCGGCAGCTCGATCCAGACGAACAGGCCGCCGTCCGGACGGGTCACCTTGGTTCCGGCAGGGAAATACTTAAATACCGAAGCGCGCAGCGCTTCAACCTGCACTTGGAGTCGCCGGCGCACCCGGCGCATATGTTTTCGGTAGCCCCCCTCCTTTAAAAATCGCGCGGCAACCATCTGGTTGATGGGGGGACTGGAGATGTTGATCAGTGTCTTGAGCCGGTTGACCTGGACGGTATATTTCCCGGGCAGCATCCAGCCGACCCGCAGCCCCGGGGCGATGGTCTTGGAAAAGGACGAACACAGGATCACCTCGCCTTTGTCGTCATAGGCCTTGCACGGTTCGGGTCGTGCGTCAAAACACAGATCACCGTAGATATCGTCTTCGATCAACGGAACGCCGCGGCGCGCCAGGAGGTTTACCAGCTTTTTTTTCTTCCACGAGGGCATGGTGAAGCCCATGGGATTGTTGAAATTGGATATCGAGAACATGGCTTTGACTGTATGGTTGTCCAGGACGAAGCGAAGTGTTTCCATGGAAATGCCTTCGTCATCGGACGTCGGGATCTCGATAATTTTCAACTTCAACTGCTGCAACAGATCGATAATGCTGAAATAGATGGGACTTTCCAGGACCACCGTGTCCCCGGGCGCGCAAATGGTCATCAGGGCCAGAAAGATGGCCTCCTGGCAGCCGTTGGTGATGACGACATCATCGGGCGAGATGTCCAGTCCGCAGGAGAGGCCCTGCTGGGTGATCTGCTCGCGCAACGGCCGGCTGCCCGGCGCAACGAGATAGGTAAAGGCCTCTTCCGGCTGGTCGCGGGCGGCTTCCTGGAAATAGCGGCTGAGTCGTTTGGACGGCCAGAAAGCCGGATCCATGTGGGCCACGGCCAGGCGTATTTCCGGGGTGGACTTCCCGGCGTCCTGGAAGGCGCCGAAGATCTGGCAAAGCGAGATCTCCTGGGGATTCAGTTGGGCGGGATCCATGCGGGAATGGGGCTGGCTGAGCTGCGGTTGCTTGCGGACATAATAGCCGGACTGCGGCACGGCCGTGATTTGATATTGATTTTCCAGCCGCCAATAGGCTTCTTTGACGGTGTTGATGCTGACCTGCATTTCTTCACTCATCTGGCGTAGTGAGGGCAGGCGGTCCCCCTCCTTGAGGGCGCCGTTTTCGATCAGATGGCGGATGCGCCTGGAAACCTTCTCGTAGCGGGTGATTTTATCTCGCATGTCCCCCTCCCTGGATAACGACGATCGATTCCATCCGGTCGCCTGATCGTCCTGTGCCTTACCGCAGATATAGCCCAGCGCGAAGATATCTTAAATATACAGTTGGTGGTCAAATGAATGGGCACAGTTGTCTGAAAATGTCAATTGTGCCCTTCGGCTTTTCGTGGACTGCTCCTGCCGGTGACGGCTTTCCTGAACTATATTGCCATTGGAAATTGGAAAACCTATTCGAAGGGAGCGGCAGGCATGTTTAAACGACCCGCGCTGTACCGGCCACAGCGTATTGAAATGACTGAAAACCAGGTCCTGGCCCTGAAAGGCCACCGATTGGAAATCGCCTGCCTGGCCGGCCAGGTTTGGATTACCGATGGTGTACGCGGCGATCGCGTTGTCCAATGCGGCCAGCAGACGACATTGTGTTCCAAAAGCAAGATCTGCGTTCAGGCCTTTACAAACTCCGTGGTGCGAATCGGGCCACCTGCCCCGGCGGCGTATGCCGCTTAGCAGTGTGGTCAGGGAGATGCCAGAGGGGTGCCGGCCAAATCGTAAACCACGATGCGATCAGGGTTTGCTCAGCCGCATGCCGAACCCAGAGGATGGCCGCCAATAGGCCTGGATCGTTGCCCCAAACCGGATGTGCCGTTGTCTTGGCAAGGAGGAGCATCATGCTCGATCCATACACGATGGAGAAATTGAATGCCGAAAGACTGAAGGACCTTGACCGTGAAGCCGCCGGACTGCATTTCAGCCGCCTTGCCCGCCGCAATCGGCACGCGGCCGTAAAGCGGCCCGCCTGCGATTGGCCGACTTTTTACAAGTGGGTTCAAAATTTCAGATCGCGTTCGAAAGCAAGGCGCAGCCTGATGAAAGAGCGGAGCATATTTAGTGATATGTGAGCATTTTGAAGAAGGCTATGACTCACCCTATCTTCTATAATCGAACGAGGTTTGCCCCGCAGGCGGCCAACGCAGCCTAGCGGATGTTAGAAGGGGTTTTGAAACCATTTGTAATCGCTGCGGAGGACTGCATCAAGCTCTCGGTGGGCCGTAATACCCGGCTGTTGAATGACTCTGTTCAGAATTAGGATCAGGCGTCTCAACATGAACCTGTCTCATAAATAATCTAAGCGCCCCTGGCGGCGTTACCCGCGTTGCGGGATTCAGCATCGATCTTTTTATCAGTCGGTGCATCGTGAGCCGGCTCTTGGCAGAACCGCAGGGTCCCTGCCCTACGAACCTGCATACATACTGCATGTATGCTCCGCTTTCTCGCCGTCACACGCCTTGCCAGGAACACTAATCTTAATTTTGAGTTAGATTCATATGAGCAGGAGTCTGTGAAATGTTGAGACGCGACCCCCATGCGTTCAGAATGGATCTCGGCGGCATCACGTAGAGCCTCGCCATGCGCCTTCATCGCTTCGGGATCGGCCGCGCCAAAGAGAAGCCCAAGCTTCATCCCCCGAAGAAGGTCACACTATGGTAAGGTCTTACTAAAAGCGATCTCAAAAAAGTCTTTTGGCCCCATCTCTGTGTTGGGCGCTCATTTCAATTCCTCGAAATACAAACGTATTCCTCCGGCTTGAAATTCGCGGCCGCCTTCGCGTCCCGGAAGTTTAACGAGAGATCTGGAACCAAAATCCTAATTTTGAGATGCCTTCTAACTACATTCTTCTCGCTTCTTCAATTACCGCTATCAAACAGATAAGTCCATTTCGTTTCAAACCTATCCGCTGTCTGTCAAGCGTGTAGACCTGACCCCGTCTTATTACTTTTAAAGCGGCCAGAACACCAGCACCAGAGGTATGGCGCACACCCCCACCAGGATGCTCAGGGGCAGCCCCAGCCGCCAGTAGTCGCCGAAGCGATAGCCTCCGGGCCCCATGACCAGGGTGCAGGACTGGTGGCCGATGGGAGTTAGAAAGGGAGCAGAGCAGGCAATGCAGGTGGCCATGAGGAAGGGGTCGACGGAAACGCCCAGGGAATTGGCGATGCCGATGGCGATGGGGGCCATCAGGACTGCGGCGGCGGCATTGTTGATGATGTTGGAGAGTACCATGGTGACCGCAAAGAGCAGGCCGAGGGTGACCACAGAAGGCAGGCCCGCGCCCACCGAGAGCAGTAATTCGGCCACGGTGGCCGCCCCGCCGGTGGATTCCAGGGCCGTACCCAGGGGCATCATGGCTCCCAACAGGACAATGACCGGCCATTCCACACTGGTGTAGATTTCCCGCATCGGGATAATGCGCGCGAAGATCATGCCCAGGGCCGCCATGGAAAGTGCGATCTGCACCGGGAGCACTTCCAAGCTGGTGAGCAGGATGGCGGCGATGAAGATGGCCGCGGCCTTAAAGGGCCCGCGCGGGGCGCCGATGCTTACCTGCCGCGGGAACAGGGGGATACACCCCAGACGGGTCATGGCATCGGCGATCGTGGCCGCACTCCCCTGAATCAGGAGAATGTCGCCGGGTTTAAAGCGCACGTCCTTGACTAGGGAAGGCACGCGCTCCCCCTGGCGTGCGGCCGCCAACAAGTTGACACCGAAACGGGTGCGCAGGTTGGCCTCGCGGACATTGCGTCCGGCGAGCCGTGAATTGGAGCGTACCACCACTTCCTGGATGTCCATGTGCGTGGTTTCGGCCTCTACGGGGTCGGCCGGTGCTTCTTCCGGATGCTGAACCCGGGCCACCATCTCGGAGGAAAAGTCCTTGGAGCCGGCCAGCTCGAATGCCGATTTTTGCAGAAATGTCTCCAGGGTTTCTTTGTCGGCCTCGACCAGGAGCACATCACCCGCCTCAAGCTCTTCGTGGGCAGCGGGCAGGTGGATGAGGCCCTTGCCGCCCCGGGACAGTCCCACGATGACGGTATCGGTCTCGTGAAAGGCCTCGACCGCATCGATGGGCTGATCGATGTATTCGGAGTCTTCGGGGATACGGACCTCCACCAGGTAGTCTTCGATGTGAAAGAGACTGTCGGGGGACGCCTGACCTTTGCGCACGGGAATGAACTTCCAGCCAATGAAAGTCAGAAAGACCACCCCGGCCAGGGTCGTCAGGCCGCCCACAGGTAGAAAATCGAACATGCCGTATGCCTGGCCCAGCGTCTGCTCCCGAAAGCCGGAGATGATCAGGTTGGGCGGGGTGCCGATGAGGGTCGTCATGCCCCCCAGCAGAGACCCGAAGGCGATGGGGATCAGGTAGTAAGAGGGAGAGCGGCCCGCGCGGGTGGCCATGCCGACGGCCAGCGGCATGGTGAGGGCGAGGGCGCCCACGTTGTTCATGAGTCCCGAGGCCACGGTCACCAGGGTGACTAAAGACCCGATCTGGAGATAGACGTTGGTGCCGAAGCGCTCCAGCCAGGTGGCCATCATCGTGACGATGCCGGCGTTGCTCAGCCCCCGGCTGATGACGAGCACGGCCGCCACGGTGACGACGGCCGGATGCCCCATGCCGCTGAAGGCCTCATGGGCCGGCACAATTCCGGTCACCACCACCGCCAGGAGAGAAAGGAGGGCCACGACGTCGTAACGGGGGCGCCCCCAGATGAACAGCACGAGAGCCGCAAAGAGGATGGCGAACACAGTGGCCTGATCAAGCATCAGAAGTCCTTTCGACACCGGAGCGCTGTGGCATTTTTAAATGCGTTGGATTAATTTAGTAAGGATTCAGG
>JAAUYG010025764.1_pt1 | contig 34352 bp, 23 predicted proteins | sample 7278091 | NCBI WGS metagenome assembly JAAUYG01 (sample SAMN14350201, study PRJNA611818) | marine sediment metagenome | isolation source: surface marine sediment (0.6m) | place: French Polynesia: Moorea | collected 2018-08 | reverse complement strand
TTCTTCTGTGCCCTCGGCTGTTTATTTTTTTTTTTTTTTTCGTCGCGCGGGGGCGGCGGCCCCCCCCCCCAATTGAGCCATCATCAGGTTGACATGCTGTACTCTCTCAGAATCTATGCATAGTTAGGTGAGGTTCCCCATGTTCAATGGCCTCTAATACAGAACAATTGCGGCATTCATAACATGGCAACAAATTCGAAACAGAGCTTTATTGTCCTGTTCGTAATTCTAACACGGATCGCCACACAAATCACTGTATCCGAAAACCGTTAAATATTCATTTACATGGAGGTTGTTCATCCAGCTTCCTGGGTATTTTTCTACATATACAATGATCCCAAAGTCAATTACTTTTTTTTTTTTTTACCTTTACAACTCTGAAATCCTCCAGAACAAGCTGTCTGGTGACTTCCAGGTGTCGCACGAGCCACATCTTGTTGGTGGTACGATCTTCCATCTGATTGCCCTCAACTCTAATTGGGGAAGAAATTAGCAGTGTCAGAGAGTGAAAATCACAGAACTCAACTGGTTTGCATTGATGGAAATGTCCCTTTTGCAGCCAAGTAGGAGTCAGTAGCCCAGTGTTACAGTACAATGTACATGTACTCTGTTCTAAAAACATAATACAATTTGTTTTTACTACATGTACAACTTCTTTTGAAAATGGGTCCTAGATGTAGTAGATGTACACTGTATTATGTTTTTAGTGCAAATTTGGCATGGTGGTATTCCAGGTATACCAGTATCATACATGTAACTCAATCATTCCCATGTTCCCCCTCAAATAAGATGTTTTAGGCACATATATTATTGAAGATATTTGGTCATAAATAGATAATATGATACATGCAGCATACAAGTACATGTATCACAAGTACATGTATCATGCACGGGAAATCCTGATATGGCAAGGTTTTACAAAGCAAAGGCGATTTTAAGAGCCAATGACAATTGCCCAAATAGTGGCAAATACAGGTCAGGAAATGATCAAAGAATACATAAAACAAAATGTATTGGATTATTTCTTTCCATCCAACCATGAAATTCTGGGCCTGACCTTCCTATCACAGCATCTTCCAGCACAGAGAAAGCTTTCTGCCACCAGTTCTTGGGTCTGCCAGGTGGCAGGAAGCCAGTCTGTTCCTGCCTCTTCAACATCAGCTGGTCTGCCCTGAGTAAGGATCAACGGCAACAATTTGTGTTGGATCATTGAGCTTGCCTGCACAACATGCCTTCTACTGTATTTCACACAGTAACTTATTTTCTCATTATGGGCTCATTCTTAGAAGACCTGAACAAAGTTGAATGTAATTTTACTGTAGTCCCCCTCTAATAAGGCCACCGTATTTGCCAAAAAATTGTGACCACATTAGAGATGTGGCCTTTGGAAAGAGGAATAAGTAAACGTCTTTATAGTAGTAGCGCAACATTGTTTGGCAACATTAAGGAGGGTGGCCTCTCTTGAGAGTGGCCACTAAAAGAGGGACTACAATATCTGCAAAACAAATATTCACAGTAATGATAACATGGATAATACCTAATTTAAAAGCAAGAAAATTGGTTCTGTAAATTAACGGGTGTACATAGAGTGCGGATGTGTTGCCATAGACCTGAACTTACTTTTCCTCTCTCTCTATAATACGCAGAACAGTGACTATAATAGTTGGTTCCCGACGTAGGGTCATTATTGTACGCTGTAATATCAACCACAGTTGCTTGCCCAAAGCTGCAGACAGTTTTGGCACCTCGTGGAAATACTGGTTCACAGTCTGTAAAGAAAAGAATACAGGCAACTAAAATACTGCCACAGTGTCATACAAAAATCAGCTAGATCCCAGGGCTAGAAACTTGCACAACCAACAAACAGTACCCTGCTACCACTGCTATGTTCATAATGAATAGTGTCTCAAATTTAATGATAGCCCCAAGTTAAAACACTGTAGCAGAAAAGATTGATCTCTCCACTACAGGAATTGTTCTTCTACCATGCTCACATATATCTGCTAAAAGAAAACTTAATCCCTGCTTCCTTATATGTTAGCTATTACTGGTACTACATGTATGTTTCCCCATATGTTTTTTATACTACAAATATACCAGCATGGGGTTAATATGTGCTATACCTTGTAAATCAACCAATCACGGGGTTAGTGCATGGTATTCCTTAAAGTCACTAATCACGTTGCGCCATTCCACAAATGTTCCTATGGCCAAATATACAGTGCCATTACGGTAGTTTTTATGTGTAAATACTTACTTTATGCAGAAATATTACATTATTTTATAAGTACCTATATGTGATGTACCTACATGACTGGCATAAGGGCTTCATATTTCATTACTGGTACTCACATTTTTATCGGTAGGACTCTGTGTGGTCTGCTTGTGAAGCTCGAACAGTAAATCATCACGGGAACCTTCTAGATCTGTTAAACTAAACAGAATGTATGGGGGTCACACATAACATCATCTCAGGTGCAGTCATGTTCATGTACAGTAACATAGAGGGGCTGGCCAAATAACAGGACTACACACCTTCAAATACATTTATTTATTCATAAGTAGAAAGATAAACCTGTAACCCACGAGGCTTGAGCGTGGACCAGGCACTAGTCATGAAATACAATGTAATCATGATCAACGATATGGCATAGAAACGGCAATGTATGTGGTGTACATTGAATGTACACCACATACATGTACATGGCCGTGATTGGGAGGTTCTACAATGTGATACCATGCTAATGGTTTGTCAGTTATGTGATGAAAACAATAAATATTTACTGGGTAACAAATCCATAGCGATATCAGATCACTCAAATAAACTCTGCAAGGTCTTAAATGCAGAGATTACTGTATATGTAATACTTTTACAACTGTAAATCAGTAAGGGTTCACGTCCCACTCCCCTACAGTCCTACCATTTATGAGCATGCAGCAGTTTCCCCTCAGCAATAAACTTCTCGCATCTCTCCACAGTCTCGGGTACAGTGAAGATATGTTTCAGATTTTCCACAGCTGCTGCAAGCTGAAAAACAGTGCACCGTGATGACAAACTGACATATATGTCACTTTCAAGTTCAACTGGGAACTCAGAAGTCCAGGGTTGGAAAGACACTGTAAAGCATGGAAAGTCCAGATTAATATCAAACACATTCCACCAGGAAGACAATTTTGACCACAGACTGTGACAATGGTACAGTGGACCCACAAAATCAAGCCCACCTATATGATTGTTATAAACTGCCCTCAATCAGGAAGTTGTCTTGTTTCTGATCTCGTACTGTCACAAAGATGAGGATATGGTCTTTATTCTGATATTCCGAGGTGACTGAAATTCTGAGGTGGGCACAAAGTAAGGTTCCAAGTTTGACATGGATCTGTCCCTCAAAGCACCCCTCCAAAAACAGCAACACATATCACAATTTGCATTTGTATATTTGTTAATAAACTTTTTGTTCAGTAATGTACCAGCTAAGAGAGAAAGGGAATAGATGGGACACAGTATTTTTTTTAAATAGTACATGTACATGAGAAGTGATACACGTGCATGTGTTTGAACATTGTATATACATTTCTCATCTTACGAGCTTTCACGATAAAGAAAATATTTTATTCTCTTTCAATACCCATACCTGGCTGTGTTTTGAGTTTTCCTTGTGTATCCGCTCCAGTTTCTCCCCAAGTCCAGACACAGACTCATACAGGCCATCAACTGAATCCAGACTGGAAAACAACAATTCCCGGATTGATTTGAAAGCAGATGGAGACCTAGGGCCAGTTGGTGAACAAATCTAATAAGTCTTACTAGAAAGGGACTTAAGTTCACTACAATCACCTTGGCAACCACTGTCTTTAAGTTTTCCATGCTTCAGATCCCTCAAGGGAACTTTCGATTTTCAAGAAACTGGCTACAAGACAAAAGAGTTGGGGAGAAATAAAACATGTTTTTCTGTAATCATGGTAATACATGTAAGTTTAACAGTGTTCAGGGCTGGCCAAATTATTGGGCACATAGTCTAATCATGGCAATCTCACCATAAAACCGAATATGGTGGAATTAATGTCCAACTAAGACCAGTGTGTGATTATTTGATTCATGGACCACTGAAGAAAGCAAAGCAGTTTTACTTCTGATAAATTTCTGACATTAATACTCTTAGGAACATGACTATGTCGTTACTTCCTTTGCAGTATGTATAAGAGGGATCTTTATTCTAACACATCATGGATATCTAAGGTAGTAATGTACATCTAATCCTAAGAAAGTCTTAAAATTTAGTTTCACTGTAACTTAGCAAATATGTGCAACAGGAATTTAAAATACACTGACCTCTTGTGTTTCTTTACTGGTATAAACCATCTTTGTAAGATGTCAAATATCCTACCCATTTGTCTCACACAGAAAATATGACTGCAAGTTTAATGGTTTGGTAACCATGGTAGCCAATGAGACAATAGCACATGTCAATCATTCAGGTACAACTGTTTTAATCCTGTTTTAATACTCATTCATTAAACAAATTACAAGCTTAAACAACACATACCCATGATCATGATAATGAGCAACCTACTGACATTTTTAAGGAAAGAAGTTTAAGGAAAGAAGTATACGAAAGTAGCACACAGAGCCTAATGGTACCAGTATCAGCATTTTATATCATTATTTATTTCTTCATATTTCCTTCAAACAAAAAGCTATCGCGATAGTTAGTTTTATCAACAATCATGATAGCATTGCGACAGTACTGCTGCATCCACTAGCTGCCAATTTTAAATATCATCATTTATCACATAGACCTGTAGTATTACAATTATAGTTCTATGACAATATTACAACATGTATTGTGATAGTGTAGTGTTGCTACCTCTGACAGTCACCGATCTTCAAGTCTGATCATTTATCATATAGATCTGTACTCTACCTTTCCTTTATCTCTTTGATATCCCTCAGCGCATTCTGAAGCTGGTTCATACCAGTACGAACCCCATCCAACTGCGACTGCACTGCTGTCTTCAGCATTGCTTCAACCGAAGCCTGCGGATTTATCAAGACCGAAGAAAAATGCGACATAATTATCTAAGCCTCTAGCCCTCTTCAAATAAAGTAGAATTATGGGCTAAACAGCTATTAAAGATAATTTACAATTATATACATGTAGCTACACACTTGAGTAAATCGACATATCTATATATCTTTAATTACTTTAGTAACTCAGTATTTTTCAGGAAATACTACTCACATATCATGCATGGCTCACCAAGAAGTGTATTTAACCATGTTATTGGACATGCGGAAGCTTGAAAATATGTGCAACGTACACTTGTAAATAATATGGGTAGCTGTGATCATGGGTGCTTGATTTGGCTCAACTACCAGTAGTTGTAATACTAGTTAACCATAAGACATAATTTTGTTTAAAAAACACCAGAAGTATACCTTTTTTCTGGAAACTCTTTTCCTAATTGCTTCAACTTTGTCCAACTGATCAGGCCTCTGGGAAAAACACCCCCGGGGAAAAACAAAACAAAACAAACAACTATATTATATTTGGATAATGGACAGGATGATAAAGAAGCAATGATTGCACAATTGACTTATTGCGCGATAAATTTAAGAAAACAAATCACATTTTATAAAACCAGTGTGTCAAAATTATTGATTACTAGTTGCTCTCGGATTTCTTTGTTAAGAACATATACAAGTGATGTGGGGTAATTCACGTGGTCTTATTTCCATTATGTTCTTGGTCTTTAGGTGGTCCTATGTACTGTAGCTCATCCACTAAAACAAGGTTTGTTCATAATTGTATTACCTGTAACAAGTTGGCCACATGTTTTCTGGCCCTGGATTTAGCATCCATTTCCATGTTGGCAAGCTCAAGTGAAGCCCGTGCAGATGCACTCATTCCAGCCATTATTGTCACAAAATGTATGCAGGGTGCACTGTTAGACTTCAAAGATACATTGATGTATCTATCATAAACAGCCAGTGTTCATAGCAAACATGCATGCTATTCATGGAGGTTTACAGTACATTATTTGTCGTTAGGGGATGCTAACTGAAAGGAAAGAGAATAGGAAATGAATAGATGCATGTGCAAATGTTCAGTGGCATCTCCCTGCATTTTAAGACCACCCATATTCAGCCAGAGAAAAATGTGGTTTTAAACTGAAGGTGGAGAGGCATTTTTATTGAAAATATAAGTGGTGTTTGCATGACTATGATGGATAGGAACAATATATACATGTGTGAATATATACATAGTGGTATGTCCCTGTATTTTATGACCACCCAGTCTTGTGATTCAGCCAGCAAAATATGTGGTCTTAAATTGAAGGTTGTGTAAATTGGAGTATATTGAAAATGTATAAACTGGTGTTTGTTTGACTATGATGGGGAGTCATAAAAGCATAATACCGGGATTGAATTAAGTCTTAAAAAAGGAGTGAAGTCATTTTACCACTGTTTACATGTTTTACTCATTTATGCAGCTTCTTTGATTAATTTTTTGGAGCAGGTCGGTTCGTGGGCCTTGAAATTGGTCTAAACTGGGCAAACTTAATGCAAGGACCATACAGTCAAATGAGAGGTGACACAGGTCAATATTCAGTGACAGTATAGGCCCCTTAATTAGTCCAATTTGGCAAAGGTAATTGCAGGTTTCAATTAAGGAACCCCTGCCACTGGTTACATAACACGTTCACCACTGCATGACAAATTTAAGTGCTGATAACATGGATAACCAACACAATAACCAACACTGATTGATAAGCACATTAAGCATTTACCACTTGTTTACAAGGAAACGTTCATACGTACGTTCTAATGTCGTATTAGCAGTTTTGTTACCAATAAACCGGTTGCCTACAGCACGAACGTGACAGCATTCATTTTCCCAAGGCGACAGCAAACGTCAAACACATCCATGCAATTTACGTCTGCCCTCCATGTTTGTTTTGATCTCGCGTTTTCTCATTCGCCTGACGTACGCTGCTGACGACGGGAGGAGTGGGACAGGTGAACGGGCGTCTGCTAGGAAAATCAACGTTTGAATGCGAGAAAAACGCATGTGTGCACAAACAAGCGTCGCCAACAACAAACTGACATCCCAGAGTATCAATTGGGAGGAAATTCCGCTTGAGGGTAAGGAAGAAAGCACCACAAAGAGCACGTAAATGTAACGTTTCAAACGCGGTTTCCGTGTCTCGCCCAACGGCTGAGCACCGGGGCATGACTCAGCCTGGGCGCATGACGTCAACCTTACGGGCCATTCATTAGGCCTATTTTCGCGGCCGCGGGGACGCTGGGGGTGAAGTCTTGATTTTATCCATATTTTTACACCAAAGATCAATCAGTTGTTGATTCGGTGTGCGATGTTTCTTGCAGAGACGGCTTGTGCCGTTCTGCTCACACATAAATTTAAATTATAAGCAACCGATTTGTTTACAAACGACAAGTGTCTACTTTCGAAGCGGTGACAATGCTTGATCATTATGGCCCCTTTGAATGTGATAGGGGAGGGGAGGAATCAATCTTTCACCGAAACGTAAAGGTTGCATTATGATATCGTGCAATTGACAATTTAGAAAATGCACCCTAATTTAAGACCATCCACTGTGAGCAGGTGAGACACCCTCTAATGTTTTTTTAAAGAGGTTCTATGTGTATGTTTTTTTAAAATATCTCTTAAATTTATAGTTCATTGAAATATCATGTGTCAAAATTAAATTACGTAAAAATCCAATAAGGAAACCTGAATTTCTTGTTTCTTTAATATTTGTATAAATGAGCTCCCTTTGAGGTACAAACATATTTTTCTTGAATGTTTAATATTATTTTCTGGTATCATGGTCCCTGTAATTTAAGACCCCTCTATTTAACAATTCCCTCCATTTTATGACCAGATATCAGTGACACCATGCAGTTCCAGTATAAATATCCCTCCCTCCAATTTAAGACCATATTTATCTGGCTGAAGAGCCTTAGAGGTCGTAAAATTAAAGGACCACTGTACTATATACATTGCATATAAGTCCAGTAGTTTTGCACATGGATTTTCAAGTTCAGCATTTTCATATGTGGACTTCTTGCAAAAAAATTAATTTGTCCATTGACATACATGTACATGTAGACTGCTACTATGGCATTATTGGAATATATGGTCTTAAATGTCACTCTTTAAATGAATCGAAACGAATCGCAGATCATTATTTAAGACCCCTAACTGAATCATATATCAGCCATGGCGAGTTGCAGGTCACTCTTTAACAGAAATGTTGTAGTCGCAGATCAACCTTTAACAGCCATGGTCTAGTTGCAGATGAAACTTTTACAGCCATAGAGGGCTCTACATGGGTAAAAAACGAAGTGCGACACGGCCACTTTAAAGTTGTAGAAGTCTGACGTGGGCTTTTATAAAAACTGTAGAAAGTGATGTCAAGGTCTTATGAAAAGTGACATGGCGACATAGGGAAAAAATAAAAAGTGACGTGCAACATAGCTTAAATTATTTGGACCCAAGTGGAGCCCTAGCCATGGCCAGCAGATCGAAATTTAACAGCGACTGAAAGCCGTGGGTCATTATTTTAGCGAGGGTGACTGGCTCATCAGATCGTAGTTTTATAGGTGGCCTGGCTCACGAATCGGTAGTTAACAGGGGCACCAAATTGCTAATCACTCTTTAGTGAGGAGTACATATCGTAGCTCGCAAGATTAGAATTTGGTCGGTTCGCTAGATAGATTTGCCAAAATGGCTGGTTCGCGCGATTCGGTCGATTCGATTTCAACCCATGTGTACCCCTTTAAATGGTTTGCTTTAATAGGAGAAATAATGTTTCTAGTTGAAAGTGCCTTGCAGTTTACTTCAGCTAATAACTGATGCTCTTTGTGTTTTCAGATGCCCAAAGTATCAGAACGTGAATCTGAGACTGCAAGAGCTGGATCATCAGAAAGGGAAGATAGAAAACCAGTATGTGTGGGGTCTGTGGGAACAAAGTAGTGTCTGTAAGCATTTTGGAACAACCATCAATTTCGTTCAAAAATTGGCTGTCAAGGCTGCTGTACGCGATCATGTATATTTTCGTGACAGGTAACTTACTAAGCATTACTTTACAGTATCACTGATTTACCACCGATAAATGTGCAACCTGAGCTTGTATGTATCACTCTTGATTTCTGCAAATAAAAATGCGATTTCTGAAAGCTTATTATACATGTACATGTTATAAGCATCTAATTTTTTGAGGGGGAGGAGGCCAGGATCTGTAGTGTAGCACAGATTCAGTTCTACCATAAGAGATATGGCTCCATTTTGCTAAATATTCCTTGTACATGTGATCTTTTAACACAGATGGTAGAGTAGTATAGTCATGCCATTAGTGTTGGAAAAGACAGATTAATTACTGTGAACCACACTGTCTCGCCAGGTACCAAAGTCTTCCCAGATGGTCAAGGTGAAGACAGAGCCCGAACCAGAGAGAAATGAGGATCCTGTTTCTGGTGAGGAGGAGGATGAGGATGAGGAAGGGGAGATTTTCCCAGTAAGCTGTGGTAATGTCACAGCTAAATTCCATCACAAGCAGTTCCTGTGTCCGGGTATACACCAGGAGTGTATCGAGCTGGAAGGAGGCGTCTTTGTCACACCGAAAGCCTTCAGCGTCATGGGGGAGAAAGCGAAACTTAAAGACTGGAAAAATGCCATTAGGGTCAATGGAAAATCAATTAGGTCTGTACAGAAAAAAAAGCTATGTGTGATAATAAGAGATTGCTGGTACTAACAGATTTTCACACCGGTATACATGCGTTTAGTTATTTATTTTCATGTCCACGTGGATCCTGTGTTTGTTGAAACATTAATTGAGTCCATGAGAAAAACTGCATGTGCCTGAAAAGATCATTTAAACTGTCATGTTCACATGCACACACATGTACAATGTACAGATGCAGTACCAGTTGTGCATGTATCTAATCTTCCTAGTAGAGTTGTCTTTGGTACATAGCATGCTATAGGGCATTTTCTGATAAAAGTTTGTGATTTAATTGGTGTCATGCAGGGGAATCTTGCATGTGCTGGGTGCCATATATGCCTAAGTTGTCATGCTATAGGAGGCAATCAGCTAGAGCAATGCTATTGTGCGATGTGATATCATAGTGTACATTTTGTCCATGCTAAAATCAGCTGTCACATTGCATAGCCCAACTGGCACAAATTTCACATCTTATTTGGCATCTAACCACTATTAGCGTGTGCTGCCGTGCCATAGCTAGAGGGGCCATTTGGGCATAGCAAGAAGATGTATGCAGCCAGTACTGTATTCTATAGAACTAGAATGATTCGTTTATTTTCATGTGCATTAACTTTTCGTTTACTGGGTAATCATAAGGCTAATCATAAATCTAAGCATTGGTTGAATGCAACTTTATGCCAGTTTACCAAATCTGAGATTGAAGAAAACATTATTTTTACATAAAACATGTAGAAAAGACCTTTGAGTTGTTCCTAATAATATGAATTAGTATCAATCAACAGAAATATAGTAAAGTTACCAGTATATGTGCTAATGTTAAACCATGTATGCTGGTACTTTGCATGTTTGTCACAAGTAACAGCTTAAACATACTAGTAGAAGCAGGATTGAGCATGGAAGCATTTAAGCTACTAGACTAAGTATAAATAATAACCTGAATACATACCTCAATGGTATTGCAGGAGGCGAATGGACCGTGGAGAGTTGGATTTCTATCGTCATTCCGAGATTTGCACTGGTCGCTGTGCATCCAGAAATGGGGGACTCAGTAAGTATGACATGAAAATAGAGAGCCTCAAGGCAGCCAATGAATCTGCATCGTGGGATTTAGCACCAACTTTCGTTCCATTGGTGACAGACCTTAATGAATCAGCTTTCACAATTTTACGTGAAGTTCAAGGGGAATCACCGGACAACAGTTATACTGATCAATCTCCTGGTGCATCTGACTCCACGACGGTGACGCGGTATCGTGGCAAAGGCCTCGGACAAATTGTGTTTCCCTCACCGGTTCCTGTGGACTGCGAGGAATTTGAGGATCCTGAAAAGGGTAGACCCTCAAGTCATGCAAGCGCAGAGGAAATAGAATGGGCTGCCTCCATGTCCAAAGAATTGGCCATCGATGAAGAAGCTGCTAAGTTCTCAGACATTGGCACCGACAAGGACCCTAATTATTTACCTCCTGGGAAAAATAGTCGTTATAAACTGAAACATCTTCTGTCCAAGAAATCCAGCAAATCGGGTAGTGGTGACATGGCAGTGTCAGTTACAGGGATAGCCACACCCTATCTCATCAATGGGAAGGAGAGCAAGAGAACAGACAACCCCAGGACGAACTCGGAGGTGCTGAAAGTCGTGAAAATGGTAGCTGATTTTCCTGACACCGAAAACCTACTTGAAGGTAACTATATGTAGGAGCTGAAAACTGTGAATTTCGTGCTGCCAGTTACATATAATTAACTGTCAACACTTATCATTGTAGCAAGTTATACATGCATGTACAGTAACTGTGTGTATATTATTTCATGCATCATTTGTATCTATGACATATAATGTATTGCTTTGTGTACAAATGTGTTGCCACTGGAAATTTCTTGTACATCTATTGTGATTTGTTGTGCAGAACACATACACTACTAAAATGTGGAATTTCTGTATATAGGGCAATATATCGCAATGAAAGTTTAATGAAATAATTTGCAGTTACGACTTCTAACTTCTAAGCTCTGAGAGAGCTTAGAAGCTCTGACAGAGCTTAGAAGTCCTAACTGCAGAGTCTGTGGATGGCAACAAAAATTCCTTTTCTACGATCATAAAATTTGTTCATGTTGTTAGAAAAATATAGTTGAGCCCTACCTCTAAGACCACCCCAGCATTAAGACCGCCCAAAGATTTAAGATCATTTTGCGCTTGACAATGGGTGCTCTCAACTTTGAAATTCCATTTCACATGTAGATACAACATACATTTGTACTTTAATATATATATCCAATTTCACGTGATCGACCATTGCATTGATGCACAGCTGATCACAGCTGATTTTACAAAGATTTAATGATTTCCACACATATTTCAGACAGCGTATCTTTCTGGCAGAGTATTAAAGATCTTTCCCTGATGGATGACATGTTCCGCGATATCAAACAGGCCATCGACTGTATCAGACTCGATATGGTGAGAGAAGGGATACGTGAAGATGGTAAGTACTAGTACTCTGGTAAGGAAGAGTATTATTTATCTGCACTGCTTTGCCGGGGAAGAGGATCCTAAAGATCTCCTGATAACATTTCTTTGACAACTGACAGAACGATCAGATTGATCACATGTATGTGAGATCCTACATGGAACTATGTTCAAGTATGTTCTCTAGTGTACATTGTAGCGCAGGATCATATGCTATAGCTGAATGTTATACTGTTGTAATCTTTCAAATTAAAGGCAAGCTACATATCATTAATATGTAAAGTTGTAATCTGTACTGGCACATGTGGTATAGAAATATATTCACTGTGTGTCAAAGTCAAAGGTGTTCTGCTTGACAACGTGACTCCTTGGGCAGGTTGGACATGCATTCAGCGACAAGAAAGTATTTTTAAGTTTTTCTACCCTTTGATGTTCAAACAAATACTTGCAGCACATGAACATATACCCAGTGTGCTTGAATTCTGTGGAACTGTCTTTCTTTCCATCAGATGCGCAGAAGCTGTCGAAAATCGTCACAGATTTGGGCCTTGTCACAAAGCTGAAGTGGAGGATAGCCGAAAACAAAACTAAAACAGAAATGGAGACTGAACGCTTGAATAACCAAATGGAAGGTAAAGGAAAAATATTTCATCCAATTTCATACGTATACGACAATTTATATTAAAATTTCAACATTGCATTTATTTGGCAAGTATTTTGATGACTGTTTATCACACTGAAGTAAAGACAGGGAGTTTGTGTAGCTGATGGGAAAAACAGGAATAACTGGAGGAACCACATCCTCTTGGTTACGGCTGACTTAAGTTACATATATAATAGTTACTATATAATTTGTACCATTAATATTACGTATATGTTTGCAAACATATCGCTTAAGGTACATGTACTGAAATTGGTGTATCTCTCAAAATATGTTTGCAAACAGATCATGTTTCATGTACTGAAACTGGTTTCAGCTGTCAAATTTTTCTTTTTACCATTTCCTGGTTATATGTGTATTTTAGTTGCTTCTCGGTACAGCTGTAATTTTTCAGAAAAGGATTTTGCTTCTGTATAATGCATTTGTTTTAATTCCCTGTGCAGCGCTTAAGCGAAAAATGCTGGAAGCAGAGGAGCGACAGCGAGACTTGAAACGGAAAAGCGAGCGCTTTGACCAATTTATCTGCAAGAATCGATCCAAACGGCCAAACCTGGATCTGCCAGAGTCCTCGCGGTCTGGATCTAGCACTACCCATGTTGTGTCAGCACAGACTATTGAGCCGGAGAGTACCGTGATCACGCCTGATCGATCTCGCAGAGTGCTCAGAGAGGGTGAGATAAAAAAGGAAAAGGAGGAGGAACAAGAAGAGGAGGAGAAAACTGAAGATGGAGAATTCTCGGACACTGAGCCTGACACCGACAGTCAGCAGGGGGGTGAGGACAGTTAGACAATTTGGCAATGGTATTTGGCGTTGCACCTGGAAACACTTCTTATATTAGTATCATGTTATAGTTGCTGGGCAGTGGAATACATGACTTGGGGGGCAATCTCAAAACTTTTTATACTACGTTTGTACCAGGGAAGAGTAAAGCTTGTCTCGGATGTACATTTTGAGTTTAATCAATGAAGTGGTAATACTGCCATGTGTAGAAACTTCCATAGTGGTGATAAAGGAAGTGGGGGAAGTTATATGACAGATACATATTATGAGTGTGGAATACCATACTTCATGTTGTGTCAAACTGCTTAGTGAAATGCACCAAAAAGGCCATGTGATATACATTTCTATATATACATGTATACATAAATGTAAGATTTCTAAATAAATGGCTACATCTTTGCAATTGTTATAGTTGTGCAGGTACGGTGGAAAGGTGAAGGATCATCTGAACAGACCATAATCTATGTTGTGCTGTAAAGTTGTTGGCACAGTGCCAAAACATGACTGTAATACCCTTACATTTCACGTGTCCTCATAATCCTTGATTACCTTAGTAGGTGCAAGTTGCAAAATTTGATACAGTGAACTTACAAGCTATATACATTGTGGATAAAATGTAAAAAAAAAACACCAAAAATACAATTGTATGTGGTTGTGAACTTACGTAGTTGCATTGCTTTCAAATTGGTAAAACGAAAAGGTTTTACCCTGCATATTCAGCATATCGACACAGCATATCTACCTGGCCGAGATACATGACTTTGTGACAGCTTTCTTTTCTGGAAAGTCAAGCAGATATGTTTCTGTGTGAATTTCTGTATGTCTGGGAGTGGACAATGCCTTTTATGTGACACGGTCCCATATTAACAGCACACATACCCTGAAATGTACCTCCTGTAGTTGAAAACTTTCCACTGCAGATATCCTGGTGGTTTTCCCAACTTCTCTCTTTAAAAACAACCCGATATTTTTGCATAAAAATCTTCGGGAAAGACTTCGGTGGTAATTTGTGTGTGACCACAATGCTAAATACATGAATGTAAGATGGCAGTATGATGATATTTATTGGCAATGGTGTAGGCATTTCCCCAGAAATTGTGGCCAAATTAGAGGTGGCCATTGGTAAGAGAGAAAGCTACATGCATTCAAGTAGTTGCAGCAAACACATTTTTGGGCACCTTAGGCTTAGGGAGACACTCTGTTCAGTGGCCACTAAGAGAGTATACACTATCTGACTGTAGACAAATGGGTGCGACTATTGGCAACATACTGTAAATATGACATGTACATGTATATATTTAGTAACCCACAACAGCTGAGCAGGTTACACACAAATACCTTTAAGCATGTCAGTCTTTTGAAAAAAATTTGCTTTTCATGTATATATATAGTTGTACATATTTTGTTCAGATTTGCATTCAGTTTGATCATTCCATATGTGCTAGTACCACGAGTAGTGGATCCCCTGTTCCAAAATTTTGTGGCTTCAGGGTCTATAAAAAGACCCTTATCTGGTTATAAGGGCTTTGTATTAGAATCTCATTTCATGTAAACCAAGATTGAATGAAATTACATTACACTAGAATTGTTTTATTAGTTCTTATATTGCAATATAATTGAATAGGTGTACTACATGTATGTTCAAGTATTTCACTTTGTTCAGTGCAAGTTAGGCTTTAATATATGTAAAGGAATAAAAGTGGACCATGTAACTTTATAGTTTATGTGACTCAGACCCTCAAGGTGATAATTATAATTTTACACTTCTATTAAAAACGTTTGACAGAATGTTGTCAAAATTTGTACAGCGTTAATTTGAAATACTGCTTTTGTCTCAGATGGCAGGAATTCTGCCAAGACAGGTTTCATTGCTGTTGAAATATGGCATGTGTGTTTTTGAAAGGAAATAAAGCTTCATGGAAATAAACTTTGAATAGGTTGCTGCCTTTTTCTGCTCAGATTAACAACTTATCAACATTAGTGTGGTTATGATTACGTATCGGTATGCTGATTCGGATCCATGCAAACAATATATCAAGCATATTTACAGAATACATGTCATGCAATATCGAAATGGACAGAAAATTGAAACAACGCAATGGATCTGGGACAGTCTGTAGGTTATAGTGACTTACTGGACTACTGCTACAAACTTACTAAATAGAGCATATATAAATAAAGATCTAAACTACAATGCCCAGCCCAAGAAGGTTCCAGGAAAGAATCGCTTTACAGAAATACAGGTACTTGACAAATGATTGCAAATCAAAAATTTAAGAGATTAAAAATATATAGTGCGAAAATACAATTATGAGGGATATATATCCAGCCAGCAACTGTTAAAGACATTATTAATATTTATTCAGCAAAATCTGTTTATAACTTTTTGACGACTTTTTTTGTGCAAATTTTGAGTCAATGGACGACCACAGTTTTGTTGGACCAATTACCTTGAAGCTTTTAGTTGCAATACTTAACTTCAATCTGTTAAGATGAGGTAGGCCCTTTGCCTAGTCTCGTTAAGTATGGATATGTCTGTTTCTTCCACAAAAATCAGTGAGAGGAGTAGCGAGCAAGTTTTTGTTGTAAAGGTACATTATTGTTTTACTGGGTAAAACTCAATGTAATGCAAATGTGGGATCTTGAGCATATGCTATCTTTTAAACACTGGTGGATTGTGTGCTAAATAATGTGCAGATTCAATGCAGAGAATAGTTTTCTTTTGTGTAACTTCTACTTGGCTATAATGATAGACTTTCCTCAAGCTGTTCCCCAAACTTCAATACCGTATGCTAGATGTGGGTAAATGATCGAGTAATAAAGTTTTTTTAGGTCATTTGTATACATGTATATAAATTTCTTCATACCTGGATATAGATGGATCGAGCGAGCCATTTTTGTCTGAACATGTTCTATATGCTGGTGCAATCAAAGATGTTGGTCAACATAAATGCAAAGGCATTTTTAACATGCCTGGTGCTCCAGAGGCATGTCGATTATTAGCTTAAATTTTACTGTCAGAGTTGGTTTTCTTGGTTGCATGGGAAAGCGCATTTGGTTTTGAAAGCAGTTTATAGTCTGACCTAGCAGGCAGCATCTTTTTCAGCCGGTGATTTTCTAATATTTGTAAAATAGGACGTAAACCCATTCACTACTGCAGTTCTATCAGACACCTACTTTAACACCATCCATAATACATGTCTGGGAAAGATTTCCTATCATCAGGTTTTCCCATTAGCTCATGACATATGGTCTAAGATTATCTAATGTTGTTCTTGTGCAAATTTAGTTTGTGGTAGCTACATGTAGTCCCATTTTGGGCTAATTTCAAGATGGTTGTAAAGATACCTGTAATGGAAACAACCGGGATGTGATAGAGATTTACGCAAACAATATTACAATTTTTTGTACAGGGACATTTTCTTCATGTCCCTGTTTTCTTCATGTTTTCTTCAAGAAATTTTATAAGTCCCTTGATCATCCACTGCTCCTTAATTACAGGCTTAGCTGATGTAACAACTCCCTTTTTGGGTGCATAGAGATTTACTACAGAATGGATTATCTTGACCGGATTCGAGAAGCATTTATCTGATATACTAGTATTATCAAAAGTAAAAGCATAGGTGGAGGATTTCTGGGTTATCTAATGCTTGGGACTCCAGAGAGCAGTTTACGCAGAATGCTGCACTTATCACTACATTGATGAGAACATAGACTGGACAAGTGGTCAAATTTTGACATTTCATACAGCAAACCTAACCATGACAGGATGCAATAATGCGGCCTGTGGCTTCATATGACAATGTTGAGACTTTATATCTAGTTGTTAACCTCGTAATATTAATTGCAAGGTTAGTCACCAGGCATTCATCTCTCACTAGGTTTCCTCACCAGAAACTTACAACAGGAAACACAAAATGGCAATTTCATGTACAGAAATTTATTGGGCATTTCTATACTGGCAGAGAACAACTGTACATATTAAAGGGAAAAACTTTATACAGCAGGGAAACACAGAGCCGAGATTTTCATCCTTGATTACAGAGCAGCAAAATTCCCTCAACTCTATTATATTGTAGGTTTACCATGTTCTTGCTAGCATTTTCTGTTTGTTGGAAAAAAACTCGGGTGGGTGGGTCCACAAGCACATACTATAAAAGTTCAAATATGCACCGAAGGAAGAATTTGTAAGTACTTTCAACAATTTGATTTGCATCTAAACAAAACAATAGGTGGTAGTTCTGCTTATTTTTTAATGGTACCTTTCACTTTTTGTTGCATGCATTAAATTCAAAAGCACTGATGTCGTGATGTACCATGCCTTAGTTGGGGCTAGGGTAGGAACCTGCAGCAGGTTATATGGCCTTGTTTTTTCAATTTCAACAAGGCCGAAGGATTTTCCGCCTTGTTTTTTCAATTTCAACAAGGCCGAAGGATTTTCCAAGTAAGGCATCCTGTAGCAAGCTAACTACAGGGTTAGAGGTATGCGTCACATTTTCACAGCACCGTTCTTTTGTCAATATTAAAAGCGCACCTCTACATCAAAGCCCAGCCAATCAACTCGATGCATTCTTCCATAAATAAGTTACGTAAAATGGGCTTTATCTTTGTACATTATTTTTTTAACACACTCGGTTTTGCAACTGAAGCCAGCTTGCAAAGGTTTCTACTGGTCAGTTCACACACAACATCTATTGTTGACATGCAGACGCGTTTAAAAAAAGACGATTATTTACAACGATGGATTATCACAAGACATGTTGATGAATGTTGGTGAACTATGATATAATGCAAAGAGAACACATGAGAAAACAATAATGGCAATGATGATGATTTCACAAGATCCCAATGGAGACAAATGCAATATTACAATTACCAGTACATCAATTATTAAAACTGTTTCAATGTTAGGCCTATGAGAATTTTTTTTTTAAACAGGTTATCTATTTTTTTGTAACTATATGTACCATTTGAGATCGACCCAATATGAGACATATTCCCATCAGTTTGAACAGAACTAGACTCCTATTTTTGCGCTATTTTTTGGGTAGCTGTCGGTTGGTTAGGCATGATAAGCAGCCTAATACCATGAGCCGGTGGACAGAAGCTGGTCACACATAAATCATGCCGATGTAACATATGGCAACCTATAGCACTATAGGCTATGGTAGCTTATGAGAACCATAAGAATTTTAAAATGGCTCTAATACACAAGAACACACACTGACATTCAAAACTCCATACAGCACACCAGATGGCCAAAGATATTTCTCAACAATAAAGTAACACACGATTCAACTAATACACAAGCCATATCATATTTTAAAAAGATCATCATATTTAGTAGTATTGTAGAACACCATAACTACCTCTGAACAGGTACTGTAGCGCAGAAGCACACAATTTAACATTTAGTGTAGAATTAATTCATAATTCGGAAAAAATAGAATTATCTACGATTGAAACTTACTTTCAATGCATGAATGAACACATCAAGATAAATAAGTGTTGTGAAGTGGCCCACTTTATGATGTAGAACATTAGCAAGCTTAACAGGAATTGATCAACATAAATAAATGCTTATTTTTTTCATAGTCATTCACATGACTACACCTACAGTTAGAACTAATTCAGGTCACTATCATTACAACCCCCCTGTTGTTATCCATCTGATTTGACAGAAGAGATCAAAGTAGCACCATACTTGGTTAATGTCCTTGTGTGGATACAAGATATAACCCTTAATAGCTAATATTGAAAAGGTGGTATAGAGAGAGGCGCAAAACAACTGGGCCCCTTGGGACTGAAAATGATGCCTGTATTTGACTGCTTCCATCCAGAGTAACAGCTGGGGAGTATAAACTAGCGATAACATCACGTTTCCTGACAGATGTCTCGACTATGCGGGATGATTATGCGATTTTCATCAGTCGACGAATCATGCGTTTCAAACTCAGAGGACCTGAAGCTTTCGTAGGACGACTCGCTGTCCATTTCACGCGAGGGGCTTTTAGAACGCGGGAAGGCGGTGGCGCGGGGTTCCTCAGATTCGCTGCTCTTTGATTCACTCTTGCCGTTCACGTCGAGACAAGGAACAGTCAACAACTGAGGGTTAGGCGGAGAGCTAGCCTTGCTGATATCCATGCTGGGATGGGAAGGGGGCACCACCTGCGGAACTTGACCCGATGCCTCCGACAAGTCATTTGGCTTATCCACCACGGCCATGCTATTGACATTAGTTTCTGCTGCCGTGTCGGCTTGCTTTGCCTTTGGAGACTCAGGTTGTGCGACCTGTGCCGACTGCTCACTCGTGAGGCCAGTACATTCTTCATGACTGTTTTGCTCGCAGGAAGAATCTACAATAAACAAACATTTGCAACGCACTTTTCACTGTCTTGTACTAGAGTTTTCTCAAATACATCAAACGGAAAAAAAAACTTTGACAGACACACATCTGCCCACTGCCAGTGCACATATATGTTCTCAAACGCATGCTTCTGCCAAATCTCATCAATTGATAAATAATCATAAATGCACAAAGGAGAATTATAAACAATCTCTTCATTACCCTAAAAATTTCAGTGACAGGTATTAACTCTTTACATAATGTGTACAGTTACTTAGCTGCATACATCTGTTCACCAAACATATTTGTTATTTGACATCATGCAGACTAATATATAAACTCATCACCCTAATACTGTAAAACAACTTACATATATATTTATTTTGGTAGGACACATGGCCAAGCATAAAAAGAATTTGTTCATTTAATGTGACAGACAAGGGTTAAGTACACAGGCATACTTGTAATGTCATGGTATGAACAGAACGGCATTCATAACATACCCTTACTGTGTGAACACATGGCAGTGGCAGAGCATATACAGTTGGTATTAGCAAGGTGGAACAAGTTAACGACACAGGTGCAACACTAGAGGTTTGTTCTACCCTCCAAGAAATCACAAACAAGAAAAAAAAAGACCGGCATTTTCAGCATGGAATCCAAGGGAGCCATAAATTCTTTCTTCACGTTTTGATATAAAGTAGTTCTTCAAATATAGCAAGCAGTGAAAAACATGCCAAGTGTGCTCAAAAGACTCCCAAACAATCTATGTATAAATACTGTGATTCAAAACGCCCATGCAGACTGAAACAGATATTGAAATACTGGCTTCAAACTGCCTAATGAATATTTTAAAACTTCATCATGGCTATTGTGTTGAACAGATATGAGTTTGGATTCCATGCAAAATGCCTATACAAGGGGCCTGGGAATATATTGTGTCAGTAAGAAAACACGAACAAAGAGGTGTTTTTCGGGATATATGGCAGCCAATCAAACGCCATCACACTTCTAGCAACGTCCTACATTCACCAAGTCAAAGGGCAGTGTTCCCTGAGACTCTCTCTATCTACTGAGACTATGCGAGCGCTCACGGTTGACTGTCTTTGGCACGGCTTCTTTTTGTTCAGGCGTTAGCTTGTCGAAAAAAGGGTGTCGCAAGGCTTCGTACAGCGGCAGCCTGGCAGTTGGGTCGTACTCCAGCATTTTTTCGATGAGGTCGAACACCTGTCGATGTTCGTCTGTGTCTCCCATCATGTATCTCTGCAGAAAAGAATTGAAGCACAATTAATTGTACAAATCTGAACAAATATAATATTGTCACCATAAGGAATTTCAGTCATTAATTATGCCCGTACGCTGGGGTAACGATGGTAACGGCTTAATTAATGAGTCAGACCGAAACTCCGAATTAGGAGACCAATATACACTGCTGGCTAAGTGGTTTCCTGACCAAACGTGTGCAAAAGGCACCAGTCGCTGTTCAATATGTAATATCACAAATCGCTTTAATAATGTAACACTTAACTTTCTGATTTCTCCGTTTCATACTAAACCTGACAGTGGAGAGTGAGTATATTACAGGTGAGCTTCTGTATTACATCTCTACCTGCCAATCATACAAGCTAGCGTTAAAGTTATCTTTGTAACGCTTTACGTATCTGTGTTCAAGACTGATGCTCTGTCAAAATCATACAATCAACAATGCTGTGGCACAATGCTGTAAATTTATAAATACATGCAGTACACTTAAAGTCTTTGAAGCTACCAATCGTTAAACTGTTAAAACTGACAAATTATTAAGCAAGGATCATTCATGACAGCTAGGCGAAGTATTTTTTCTGCTGTTACCATTAAAATAGTAATCACATACACTCATATCTTACTTTGTTCTTCTTTAAATATTAATTACAGATTAATATTTGCATGTGCACTCAATTGCCAGATTGTTCCTTTATACAGTACAATTACCACTGTAGAGCACTCCAATTTGTGATATAAGTCCAACTAACCGAACATACCCTCAAAGATTTACAGTTTTCTTTCACAAATCGCCCCGCTTTCGACCTTTCGTCCCAGTCCAAATGACCATGATAGAAGTATTTGCTTTTTCTGTTCATTTTCACAGCATCGCACATCATGAATTAGTAGTAGTGAAGGGGAAGAGAACAAAAAAGAAAGTAGCAGACACGAATGCAGGCAAAATGTAACACATGCCAAACAATATGCAAAAAGAGCTATTGGGCTGAAAATGTCAGTGTGCTACCAAAAGGCAATGCAGCGTTCAACAGGCATAGTATTCCACATCTTCACAGGTGGAAGGACTTCGAGCCTACAAGGGTAAGTAAGCCAACATCTCAGGAACTGCTGCACAATAAACAAGCGAAAACGATTAATATCAACACCAAGCTAATGAAAGGTGTAGGAGATTTAGTAGATATTTTATGTGCAAGCTAAAAATTCAAAATTTCCCAAAGAATCGGTATTATTACAACAAGAATTGTAATAATCCCCTCATGTGAAATTATCTGGAAGAAAATCGCAGATTTGGAGGGAGGGTGCCCACAGAAAAGAACAGCTGGGATCTTCTGTAGCACCCCAGCAGGAAATCCCCATGTATTAAGTATACCAGGCATGATGGCTCATGCCTTCAGCAACTGAAAGATATAAATCTTGCTTTGTATCTTTCACTGACTGCGGTATGTTAGTAGTTTTCAACAGGAAATATCTGAACAGTATCCCAGTGATTTTTCAGCTTTTGATGGAGAGAGTTTATAAGGGTTCTTTTTTGGCTGGAATAACACTTAAAGGAATGAAACAAAGAAAGCGCACAATCTGGATTAGTATAACAGGCAGAGGTGGACAAGATACCGAGTGAATAGAAAAGGTTTAGATGATCAATTGATGTAATTAAGTTTTCCACATGAGACAGGGCACAGTTGTGAGCTGCTTTTTCTTGGCAGCTGTGGAAGTATAATTTTTTCCAAAGAATTTATGCATTAATTAACACAACAAAATACAACATGCAGTCTTTAAAACTGAAGCAACTGTCATGCATAAATCATGCAAGCCTATCTACACGTTTTCAGTTTTGCTTTTTACTTTTCCTTAACAATTTTACCCATATAATTCAGAATTTTGGACATCTGGGCCAAAAAATGTTCATAAATGAACAACCGATTCTATTTTTTTTTATCAAACAAGCAAAACTGACTCTGATTGACGGTTAGGTTTTTCAGAAACAAATTGTATAATATTGGAATATGGTAATATTTTGGATGAGATACAAGCAACATTTAGAAAGAGGAACACATATTAAACACTGCGGATATATATACAAGGAACTACGGCTCAAGTTTAGCCTTTCCCAAGCCAGGGACCTACTTACATATAAAGGTTTGGTCATTTCTCGCACATAGCGGCCAGCAGTGCTTTGGTGGTCCCACTCGAGCCGACCATGCCAAAAATACCCCGTTCTGACAACATTGGGAATAGGGTTCAAAAGCTAAACACTTGCCAAGGCTTGGTCCGAGGAAATATATGTGATTGATCATAAGTATTAAAGAGACTGGGGGTTCAATATATGCATCTGAAACAGATGCTTTGGCTTTGCTTACCCACTGCCAGATTATCATTTTCTGGGTAAAGATGCATGATTGTTCTAGCAATAAGAGCTGCAAATTCGCCTCACGGGGTGCGCTGGTACTCCACAAGACGATAACAATACAAGACAACACCATATTTTCAAAATGAAACCTTCAAAGCTGCAAATTATCAAAGTTTTAAACGAATTTTTAGTGATGTCAACAAAACTAACAGAACACCAAGTTATGGTATACATCATGATATACCCCAAAAGAATTTTTAACAAAGTTCCATTTCTACCCCAAACTACTAGTATTTAAGGCCAAAAAGGTTTCATTTTGGAACAGCAGTTTCTTTATATCAGCGACGAACAAAGCAATCCACCACACAGGTGATAAAAGGGATTCAGCACGTCATGGGTTGAAAGGATTTCGTGGGCTGAAAAAATCAACGTATTAATATCCATGTCAGTGTGGACCGGCAAACCAGGGTACCGCGTGACATGCCATGCATGACATACCTTCACTCATCACACCTGCTCTCTGCATAATGCTAGCCTAATCCATTTAATGCTTGGTAATGCCTTACTAGTGTCATATAGTAAACCACATTAATAAACCAAGAATAATCTTGGCATCAAATTCGTAACTATTCAAGAATCTGAAATGACAGAATGCTGAGCCTTTATCTTTTTTTTTTTTTTTTTTGAGCAGAGCGGGCAACAAATGAAGAGATGTCAAAATGGTGCATATCGAACTTGTGATGCAGAACTTCGATTCCTGTAACGTTCAGTTACTCACTCGTAGAGGCCTGCACATTTCACGCACATACTGCCCCGCGGGGCTATGATGGTCCCAGTCGAGACGGCCGTGCCAAAAAAAACCATTCCTAAGAAGGGGGGAAATAATGTAGCATCAACCAGTCCACTGAAATTGGGATACCACACTATCCAAGGGCTATTCCAATTTTAACTGCACTAGGAGGATATACAGGAAAACGCATTAATTAGCCAAGTTTAAATGTTAGCACATATCACTTACGATTATATAATATTTCTGAATTTCATTTGCTGATTGTACATCATGGTGCCTTCTTACCAGCAGCAGATTTTAACACTACACCAAAGACCCCTGTCAAATTTGAAAGAATCTTTCAATTCCCTTTCCCCATAATGTGTTAAAAGAAATAGCCCTAATTCAAGCCAAAAGAATTACAGTTGCAACAAAATATTCCCATAGGGTTCCCAAATTTCCATTTCAGTATAAGCATACATCACCAATCAAGCCTGCAAATTCTTGAACATCAAAGTGTACAGACAGAAAATGAGTTTGTGTCACAAGAAAAGAGGTATTCTGATAAACATACATATATATATATATTCAATATTTATGTCAAAGTCACAATAGTGATACTGTTTTAAACAAATACATCCAATGCTACATTTTTTTCTTTCTACTGAGTGCTTTCAAAATACTAACGATTTCAAGTTCCGTCATTGTCTCCAGTTTATCTAATATCGTATTCATTCTAATTTGTGCACAATGCGTTCAGAAAATCTTAAATAGTTCATTCATTTATACGTTCAGAAAATCTTAAATAGCTCACTCATTTATACAGAAGACTGTAGTTTCCAAATGAAAATTTTGGGAAATTTAAGCCTTAGCCTACCAGGCACGGGTTGGGAACACTGCTGCACAGACTAAAGAAACCAGTGTGTGCTTATTATCAGAGCGTGTGTGATTATTAGAGCAAGTATGGTACCAGTAATGTAGCGTACATTCCAGACAGCAATACAGGTATGTGTTCCTGCTACCACACCCAACATCCAACTGTTTCTGTAGCCCTTTAATCTACAAATAAGGGCAGTTTCTCTATCAATACCTCTTACAATTCGTCTTCTTGTGGCTGAAGGAGACACAACAAAGCTCTAAACTAAGCTAAGAGATGATCCAAATTTGGAATTACCATTATTATTATACCAAAAAAAATATATATATATTTTTGGGGATTTAAGTGCTGATCAAAAGCGACCAATTATAATAGCACATTTTTTATAATCAGCATTTCATACCTTGATTTCTTGGCCATTCTATATGGAATGGAGCCAAGTATTCTTTCCATCATCGCCAAATGTTCCCGGTTGTCATGGGTCTGTAAAAAAAAAGGAATGATGTAACTACTTAACCGTTGCAAAATGACAACTTTTAACTCTCAGGTCTTTGTGTGTGATTAAAGGTGATTATGCATGATGTCACTCTGGCATAAAGTCTGCACTTGGTATGTAAGTTTGGCTAAATCTGGGGCCAAGTAGTGTGTAATGTAACAAGAAGCACTGAACTTTTGAAGATGAGGATACTACTGTACTGTATTATGCATGGCAAGAAAGCACCTCCTACTATAAAGTCACTATAAAGTAGATATCTATCCGGCAGACAAAAACTCATTATTATTATGGACAGTTTCAAATTAAAACTGATTTTATTGTTGCCTGAAAGCTGGCTAGGTCAAGCAGGTAACAGTGGTGATAAAAACCTTGATTTGCTTTTAACTTTCTTTCTGACACTACTTGACTGAATGATATTTAATCTTCCCTTTAGAGACAAAGACTATGATTTAACGGTGTCTATCTACCTTTGTGTCAGTGGCAGAAACACCAACTACTAGGCTACCAACTGCTTCTGTCATGCATCACTATCTCGCACTTAAAAATGTTATCGTCAATCTTACAAACAGTCTATACTGATATTGTTTTAGTTTACAGTTTATATCAAAGCAAAGCTCTTCGACACTGACTGACCCGTATAAGAGATTTTGACTGACAGGTTTGTACCTCACCTGGAAGAGTGTGTATCCTGTATACAGCTCAAATATAATACATCCTATACTCCATACATCACAGGGCTGGGACCAACCAAGCTCTACAACAAAAAGGATGACAAATATCTTATAAAATAAACATGTAAAACATAAATATGAAAGTACCATTCTTACAATGCTTAACATATGTCAGCTATGTCATTAACATCTTTTACTGCATGCCTAATGATGAATCTAGTAGAAAGGCTATGGTAGTCGTATAAGAAATGTTATTTCCACTTGTTTAGGCAGATATCCCTTTCTCACTTACGTTGGGCAGATATACAGTGGTTCTTGCGATTTAAGACCCTTCCATTTAACAATTCCCTCCATTTTAAGACCACTTTTCAATGACACCGCTCTTATATTTTCAGTATAAATATCCCTCGATTTTAAGACCACCTCTAATTTAAGACCATATTTTCCTGGCTGAAGGGGCGGTCTTAAAATGCAGGGACTACTGTATCCCTAAGTTTAAACACAAAATAGTCTATGGTAGTGGGATAACCTTACAGAAGCTGTATTGTGTTACCCTGAGGTTCTACAAAACTGGTATTAAACTGAGTTTAATTTGGAACTTTACTTTTTTTTCACTTAAAACTGAAATCAGTTCAGAACTGATTCATTGAACACTGCTATCAAACCAGTGCCAACTTGTGGTTTGTTGGGCGAGCTGTCCTTTTGAAAGCCACCCACTGGCCCGCGAGTGCTTTCACACCTACAGACCTTGGCAACTGGGATTGAAAATCATGCATATTCCCACCCTGACCAATGAATATTTATGAGGCTGGTTTGAGCTGTTCATTCTCCACCATATCTGTGGCCACTTCCGCAATGCAAAGGTCACTGTTTCACGTGGTGTCATGTCAAAATGCTATAATAGTAGAAATCCAAGGCTAAATTTGCCAGGACCCCTTCAAACATGTTTGTCGTAAGAGGCCTGGCTTGTACATTGTGGTAAGTATATGGAAATGGCAAAATATTCCCCCTACTGGTGGCACCTACCTAGTATGACCTCTGGTGCCCTGTAATGCCGAGTGGAGACTATCGTGCTGTGGTGTTCATGGTCAAATGTAGCTGAACCGAAGTCAATCAGTTTGATGTCGGAGCTTTTTACTATCCTATTGTCCCGTTTCTGAAAGATAGTTTCGGTGAACCCCCCGTTATGTAAACTCATAAAAGCTATATGAACATAGATGCAACAGACAGTGAAGTAGTACCAACTTGTGCTCTGTTGTATTCCTTGTACTTGTACTCTAACGTATTCCTACTCCTCAAGCCACTCAACCAAATAACTCCATTTGTTTATCCGCCTTATGAGTTATGTGTATACTTTTTTATCAAATTTCAAATCATATACAGATTGAAGCAGTCGCTCTACGCAGCCATTAAATATGTAGTGAAGTACTGACTAATCAGCACTTGCCATCCACCATTACCCCTTCTAAAAACCAGCATGTAGCATTGAAAGTGCCAGAAGGCAGCCTAGATTGACAAAGCAGTAAATGACACAAAGTGGATGTGAAACACCTAAACCATGTAAACTGTACATTATTTCGCTTCAATCCACATTAAATCCACTGTCAGACTAACAGAAGATAGGATGTACATTGCATAAGCAGACTGTCATAATACCACTTATTAATATTATTATTTGTCAATACACATTACAGCAAGTCAAGATTTGTCCTTTGATTCTTTGGCGCGTTACTAGTATTAAAGGCAGACCCATCCACTGAGAGCAAGTGCATTGTACATGTTGAATGTAACTGATTCACCACGAACATGATGAAAATTGTGTGTCACACCCAATGTAATATCGTTGCATCACAAACTTGTGCAGGAAACCAAACCAAACTTTTACACACAAGTTATGTGTGTAGTACCAATGCAAAACACACGGCACGCAAACACACACAGCATAAAGGACAGACTGGGAGTTGGTGGCACTCGCTTTTACCTTCTAGTGTAAGATCGCCTGTTTTTTTTAAGACAATCTTCCAACAATGAATTTTAAATACTTTTAGCTTCAGAACATAGACCGAAATCATTATTCTTTTCTTGAGATTTTATAATGTTAGCCCAGTGGATAAGGCATTTGGTGGCTTGGGATACTGGAGGGTCACCCCCCACCCCACCCCCACCCCCCCCCTGATATTGAACCAAAGATGTTATTATTGGGTGTTCAATGGTTGGAAGTTGAAGTAACAGTAAAGGCTCTAACAAAACACTCACTTTCTGGAGATTTTGAAATACTACGCTTCTAGTCTGACCTCAAAATATTTCATCCTCAAACCCACCTCTTTCTTTTCTCTTTCCCACTTTGTGTGTTTCCTTCATTAACATGTTTCTTTCCATCTGTTTTTTTTTTTTCGTTCTTGTCTAACATTTGCATTATACACATCACATGTCAATGTTAACACCCTAAATTAATGTTCATAATTGAAAAGAAATAGGGTAAGTATCGACTATCAACTTAAGATAAGCCGAACAATAGAAACAATTGCAACGAAAGAAACATGGACACTTGTTAGAATATTTGGACACAAAGATACAAAGGGCATTTGCATGATGACTAACTGTGAGCTTCAGAAATGACTGCAAACTGACAGGAAAGTTTGGTAGTGTCGCAAAAAATGCAAAGTTTTTTTTTAGTAATAATTTTTTCCCTATTACAGTTCAAACTCTTCTTAAGACCACCTTGGAATTAAGACCACCCAAGATTTGAAACCACTTTGGCGCTGACCATGAGTGGTCTAAATTCAAGGTTCGACCATTCTTTCACTTCAGCAATGCATGCCAGTGGCGACGAGTCTCTCAAAATGCTATGTGCATTAGGTAGCCATCATGAAAACCAAAAGGTGCAAACGAAATGCTCGGAACAGCCAGGCTTAGCAAGTAAAATAGAGATTTACCTTATTGTGGTAGCTCGGCCTACTCACTTTCTTAGGTAAGAAATAGACGTCGAAATCGGAAGATACGAACAGTACGTTTTCCGGCTTCAGGTCTGTGTGGGTAAGACGATTCTCGTGTAAGACTGAAAAAGAGAACCACATTGCATTACAGTTTCTGAAGACGGCGTCATAAGTGACAAGTTTGAATTTAGAATGATGAATCCTTCAACATGGAATTAATAACTTGACTAATCGCTTAAAATAATCTGAATAGGTGTAAGAATATAAAAGTATTCTTTGCATCGCAAATCGAGAAACTGTCCACAAAGAACAGGATTGCATCACATACCGGTATTTACTAAGGATGCCATGGCAAAGCTTCAATATAAAGTTATCAATGTGCATTTTTTTTTAAAGTCAGAGATAATCTTACATTTGACAGCTTTCACAAGCTGGTAGGATATGTGTCGAACTTGGTCCATAGGATAGGGCTGGTAGTTGTTGTCTTTCTGTTAGGGAGAGAGCAAAACAAAAATCTATACATAAGAACGTAACATTATATATGCAGCGATTTCAATGACATACTGCAAAAGTAGAAACGTTTTCAGAAAATTTATTCTGTTAGTTTTAGGAGTTAAGTGACATTGCAAACTTTCATTCCCATGAAGGGCTAAAAATACAATTTTCACTACCAGTATTATTTGCAACGAACTTTAATTCCTGCGATCATGTACATGCAACATTTGTACTTTACAGTACCTAAATATTATACAGATCTATATGATTCAAACAGACTAAATCCATTATTATAAACAGAATTAACTGTTCTTGTCACTGAGTAAAGGATCAGTCAATTGTTTTATGTAAGTGGTCTGCCTGAATTCATTAACATTCATGTAGACTGGCACACGTTTGCAAAGATTTTTTTTTTTTTTTGCATCTTTGTAACTTCAGCAGAAAGGATGATGAATTAAATATTACACACACCAAAGAACAGACACCTTATTATATAGTAGTAACATTTATCCAGATTACCCATGCGAAACTATTGTAAATACTACTGCGAGTTTGCTAAGACCATAAAATTAAATCATGGCCGAATACTACTTACCAAGAAATCAAAGACGCTAAGTCCCAATATTTCGAATGAAAGACACATGTGCCCATGGTAGTCGAACCAGTCGAGCATATTGACACATAAGCTGGAAACAGATAGAGAAGCGCTTAATAGTACCTGGTATATTTTGTATTACCTTTAGCATGTTTAGCAAGAGCAAACATTTTTATCATGCTTCAATTGTCATGACTGCAAAAAGTTTTAGTCCTTGCAGTGTACAGATTGTACACTATAGGAAAACATCTTTTGTACATGCAAGTATATTATCTTGCTAACATTTTTTCCCTAATTCAATTCTAGCACATTGTATTCTAACAATCTTGTTTAATTATTGCCTATCCCTGTACCCGGACCTTGGACTTCCCCTTTGAAAATCAAACCAGTTTCCTGCCTGTCTAAAGGACATGAAGGTAAACCCAAACCGCATAGAGAGTCTTTCTTTCAACCGAGAGAGGAGACTACAGGTAGAACACAAACATGTACTACTAATAATAATATGCAGTTCTTATATAGTGCTTTATCCTCAAACGAGCTCAAAGCGCTTTACATATTATTACCCCCGGCACACCTGTACACACCAATACCTTCTCAACTCCTCAACGGAGCATACAACCCAGTGCACGCTATACGGCTAACTGGGTGATCAATGTACAATAGCTTTCTGCTATGTACTGCTAGCTAAGCAATCACACACAGACATCATAATGATCATAGCTGAACCATGTTGTAAACAGGGGGGTGGGGTGGGGTGGGGTTTGCCGGGCTAAATATGCACAGGAAACTGATAAACACCTAACTGCCAATAAAAGAAGGCAACCTGGACTTTACGTAAATGTGTTATTGAGCTGCAAGAGAGATTGATTGGCACAACGTAAGATCTTCAGTCGCTGTTTGCGTCATGCCAGTCAACCTGCCATGACGAGATGAAGCGAAAAATACGAAAAAATTTTGCTGCCTTCCCCCACACTGGATTTTCCTTTCCCCGGGCACTGGGTAGCTAACCAGACTGTTTATTTCAGCTTTGCCAGAGATGAAGAACATATTGTGGCATGGAGCAGTGCAGGGTTCTGCTGCTGGCCCGCCGCTGTTCATCGGCTATGTTGTCTGGATCCGTCAGACTCACCTAGGTACTCTGATTGTTACTGCGCACTACAGCTATCCACCTGCGCAGGTATTTTCCTCCAAACAATACAAAGACCTGCACTCCAGGTTCAGGGAAAAAAAAAACAACATCCCCATGGATATCCAGATATTACTGTGTTCCAGAGATATCAAGTACCGGACTAGCAGTTATACCTCAGTGCTAAGTGCTCAATGACCTTTGGCTGCAAACTGAGCCAATTGGGCAGGCTGGAAAATCACCCGGAACTATTAGAAAACACTCAATAAAGTACAAGGCATGAACCATATGAACCAACCCGCCCTATCTTCAAGAGCTGATGGGAGTTGTGGCATACACAACACCTGGCAGATGTAAATAAGCAATATCTCATCTGCAACATGTTCAACATGTATATAGTTAACCCGCTATGTGGCTGCAATTTCAGCTTTACAGTTGATTTTCTACAATACTTCAATGATATATACATGATATAATCTGCACAGAAAAACACCTATACATTTCAAAAGCCCCAGATTATCTTAAGTGTGTACATTATAGTAACTATATGTATTAAACACAGATATCAGAACAGAGTATTCGTACATAAAGATCACACGTGTACTTTTTCTTATTTTTCTTTGATGTTTTGCTGCTCTTGCGGTAAGAACCTCCAAATAACAGACAGACAGACAGCCAAGAGACTTAGATCAATTTTCATATTCAGCACATGTAGGCGGAGCTTTACTGTATTTTCCAACACCACGGTAGTCCTGTCATAATTTCCAAGACAATAGCTTTCTCAATATTTCTCCACATTACATAAGAACAGCTTCTTCTGTATTCGCAGCACAAGAAGGTAAAATCTTTCACCAAGGCATCGGCGGGTTTTCCTTCTTCCTCTTCATGTGTATGTTTGTAGTGTTCTGTATGTTTCAATATGCAGAAGTCCCCCTCTAACCATACTAACAGGGACACACCTTAATGCCAAGCAATTCTATCCTTATTCGAGAGGTGTCCTTTGGTGAGAGGGAGCATTAGTTGCATTCAAAGTACTTGATGCCAAGAATTTGTGTCCTTTCTAAAGGGGTGTCCTCTCTAGAGTGCAGCACCACTGTACTGTATGTTGAGATCCTCCTTAACTGAAAAATGCTCCAGGCAGTCACAACTGTCCTAAGACTTTGCCATACCATAGCAAAATCACAGAAACTGTACGTTGGTTCTTCTATATAATCTTTTTCAGGCCCAGTTTGATATGTGGCATCATAATTTTGTCCCAAACTGTACACATGCACGTTACTGATTTTTGTTTGTTAAAGACCATTTACTGAAGCATTTGTTTATTCTTTGAGGTATCCTGCTTGTTTTACTATTTCGCTATCCGCATTGCCTTCGCTATGTGTGAAAAAGAACTTTAAGATTGTAAGTCTAATATAAACTGCCATATTGTTGTCTTTGACCATCGAAGTGTGAACAAAATATTTTTCTAAAACATATTTCTATTTATAACACCATATCGTTTCCATGGTATTATTGGTCACACAATATCTAAGCATTAGATGTGTATTCACTGAAACGAAAGCATTCTCTTGCTTTTTACTGAAACAGTAAGCATTTTCCCCTTACTTTTTCCCTTCTGGATCTCTCTCGGACAGCCGTTCCAGAACGTTGATCTCCAGCTTCGCGGCCTCCCGGTACTTGTCTACATTCTTGATGATCTTCAATGCTACATGGAATCCGGTCCTGGATTAAAGGAAGAAAGAAACCATCTGCAACAGGAAATCCTACATCTGTGGCATGGTTGATTAATGTTACAATGTAAAACTGCAGGTAGCTAGAGATGAGCAGAAGACACACAGATGGGAGTCAAAAGCTTCTCCAAGTTGCTGCAGGTTTTACTGCAGTGATATTCCTATACCAGAGTGAATCATACGGTAGTCCCCCTTTAATAGGGACATCCCTTCTGCCAAATAATTGTCCTTATTAAAGGGGTGTCCTTTGGTGAGAGGTAGGATTAAAGTCATTAATGGTACCTGCTGCCAAGTTATTCTGTCCATATTAGAGAGATGCCCTTAGTGTCCTTTAAGAGAGAGACCACTGTATATATACATGATATAATATGTCCCCCCCCCCCCGGTGAACGGGTTCGAAACCCGTCATGGGCTAACGCCAATAATATGCCTTAGTTTATGGCCTATAGGAAAAGATAAGACATGATATACAGGTAACGTTTGCAAAACATTAAAAAAATTTTCAATGTATCGGTAAAGGTTTTCCATGCACTTCAAGTATGAATAAAGATATACTAATATGTATGATAAACTGAATGTGATAATAAGACCAACAGTGACCAAGCATTTTTTTAAAGGGGCTTTCATTTCAGCATGTACATTACCCCTTGTTACACATCGCTTGATGGACAACTAAGCTTTCACGCGGAAAATGTATTGTTAACACATGTGTTTATGCTTGTCACTAAAATACTACTAGTAGTACTACAGATACTCTGCTCCTTTGTTCATGTTGTTCACAATTATTTTTGGAAATTTACTATAAAGTCAATATTGTCACAATAGGGAGTAGCAGGTGGTCTTTAGAGCAGGTTTGACCGTATTTTTAATCCCTTGGAGGAAAAATTTCCCAAAGATACCCAAACGAAGCAGGCTTTATTGCCGCTTATATCATTGGACGAAGCTTCATGAAGTACCGGGGGGGGGGGGGGGGTACAATTGGATGGCAAAATAGCGCCAAGCAACCAAGGCGAGTTTTGAATGAGAATGAAACTGATTATTGGGGTGGG
>JAAUYG010090399.1_pt1 | contig 34419 bp, 4 predicted proteins | sample 7278091 | NCBI WGS metagenome assembly JAAUYG01 (sample SAMN14350201, study PRJNA611818) | marine sediment metagenome | isolation source: surface marine sediment (0.6m) | place: French Polynesia: Moorea | collected 2018-08 | reverse complement strand
TGATAAAAAGAAGAGCTTTTGGCTTTAGAAATTTTGATAACTTTGAACTTAGAAGCTTTTTAACTTGGCAGTTTGCTAGTTAGTTTTACACAGTAAGTTCGGTAGAACCAGAAATTGTTTACCAAACTAGGCTCTTTTAATAGCTTCTCGTTGAAGTTTTCTAGAAAGCTAGCAACACTACCAAGGACGATAAACAACGGGAATGTTTTTTCTTTCTACCTTTATTTTTTCTACCGCCAATTTCCAATAATAGTTATTCCTACTTTCAGGTTTTCCATCTGCTTCCCAGAGTAAATAAGCTTGTTCTCCTACTTTTTCTATATATGCCTTAGCTTTTTCTTCAGATTCAATTTCTCGTACTTTTTTATTTCTAGCTCTTTTTCTTTTCCACATTTCTCATGGATTTTTCTACAAAAACCTAGGAAAAAATTCTATCTTCTCTTGATCTGATTGTACATTCCAAAAACTCTATCAAAACTCGTAACCTCAAACACAAAAGCAACTCAACAAGTTATCGGTGAAGCGATCGCGGGCGCGTTCTTTTTCCTTTTTGAAAATTCAAAATTTAAACTTCCACAACCAAATTAAGGCGGAAAAAGAATTCACTACGTCGCCCAGGCGATCCTTACAAGTTATCTATTTAAGGGTTGCTGAATAAATCTAAAAGCTATATATGGCAGCAAGTTTGAGATATTTTTCCACATAAAGTATAAGTTTATAGCGTCCTATAAATCAAAATCTTTGAAGTTTGCAATTAAAGTCTATGAAAGCTTTACTTAGCAAAGCTTTGGACACATGTATCAATTAGATACTGTATCCATGTAAGCTCTTGCTTAATAAGTACGATCACGGTATAGTCAAAATATAGATGCGATCACCTCAAAACATATTTCAGATAAGCCTCAGAGAGATTGTACCCAGTAACAGAGGCTTCCAAAATTGATGGAAGCCTCTGCATAAAGCTTTCGTTGATTTTTTAATCTGAAAGTTCCGATTAAACTGAAACTTAGAAGTTACTTTTCTCAAGTACTAACCATGACACTCAACATAGGGAAATTCTGGCAACAAAATCGACCTGAATTGAACATTGCACTAGAAGCAGGAGAGTTTACTGCCAATATTACGGCTGCTGGATTAGGTTTGGCGATTGCCCTTGGAGTAGCTAATCCTTTTGTGGAGGTGACTGCTGCGGGGTTGGTTTTTGTGGGTCTAGGAAGAAAAGTAATTGAAGCAATTGCCCAAAAGTGGAATAAAAAACTTACTTTAGAAGAAGTAGTGGCAATTACTGCTCCTTTAGCTTATGTAAAAAGTTTCAATAGCTGGATAGAGCGTAACAGCATCTTAGCAGAGAAAATAAAACCAGAACAGAATCAAGAAATTCAGGTAGATTCAAATATTGCCAATTTAATCTTAAACGAACAACTGGCTACTAATGCTCTGCGCAATTTTCATAGATCGGAATTAGCACAGACATTTAATCAGATTTTGTCTTCTCAACTAATTAAGCAAGGATTTAATCAGACAGAAGTTGAAATTATAGTTCCCTGGGTAGCATGGGAAGCTGGTCGCTATTTAAAAGAGGAAGTAAAAGTATTAAAAGAAAAAGAGACTAGTAATTCTAAAAATTTATTAGCTTTTAATCTTTCAAGTATTTATATTAATGCCAGTCAAGAAGACGATCATAGTCCCTATAAAAGTATTGAAGCATATTTAGCCAAACAAATCGCTACTCAACCTCAAGAGAAGGTTTTCAATGAAGAATTTACCTTTGCCGATATATATGTTCACCTAAAACCTGAAACTGTTTATGCTAATAGCAAAGTAAATAAAGCACATAAGGAGAAAAAAAAATCTTTTGCAATAGTAGAGGATTGGGCAAAAGAAATGCTATTTAATCCGCAAAAAAGGGAGCAGGTAATGTTTATTCAGGCAGCTCCTGGAAGAGGTAAAACGGTATTTTGTCGAATGTTTGCCGATGAGGTACGACGAAAAATATATCCTCTATGGATACCTATTTTCATTCGATTGAGAAATATTACATCCTTTGATCCTAGTTTTGAAAAGACATTACAGGAAGCAGTAAAAGCGGATTTTGCCAAGGAGGATGATTGGTTATATGATTCTAAACTCCGATTTTTATTCTTTCTTGATGGCTTTGACGAATTACAGATGGAAGGCAGAGCCAGAGGTGGCATTGAACGGTTTATTAAACAAGTAAGTTGGTTTCAAAAAAGTTGTGATAGATCGGAAATGGGGCATCGATTTATTGTTACAGGTCGTCAGTTAGCTCTTCAAGGTATCAGTTATTTACCTGATAACTTAGAACGGGTAGAACTCCTACCGATGAATGAAAAATTACAGAAAGATTGGTTAAATAAGTGGCAAAAAGTAGTAAATAAAGATGCCATCATTGCTCAAAAGAAAACAGCAGCTTTTAAAAAGTTTTTACAGTCAAATAATCTTCCTAAAGAGGTCAAAAAAGATTTAGCCAGAGAACCCCTGTTACTGTATCTGCTAGCAGCAATGCATCGTGATGGAAAAATCAAAGTTAAAGACTTAGAGGGAACGAGTGGTATTAAAATTAAAATCACTATTTACGAAAAAGCTCTGAACTGGGTACTAACGGAACAGCGAAAACCCATACAAAGAGAAATTGTCAGATTAGAAGAAGATGAATTGCGTCAAGTTCTCCTAGAGACGGGTTTATCTGTCGTTCAATCAGGTGTAGAATTTACCAAGATGAAGAGTATCGAGAAACGATTATCCAAGTCTAAACCAAAAATTGTTGATAAAATTCAAGATATTAGAACTAATCAGGGTGATAAGGTACTAAAAAATGCCCTAGCAGCTTTTTATCTTAAGCCAGCATCAACATCAGAGGATGATAAAGGTGCAGTTGAGTTTTTTCACAAGAGTTTTGGAGAGTTTCTTTGTGCCAAACGAATGCAGCAAAGTATGGAAAAATGGACAAAATGGGACGATGATGAGAATAAATTCTGTTTAAATAAAGAACAATTAGCTGAAGAAATTTACGATTTGTTAGGGTACGGAGGTCTTACTCTAGAAATTGTTGAGTATTTGTTTGGTTTGCTGGCAGCAAGTAAATTTGCTCCAGTTAAACTATTTAATCGCTTGGAAGATTTTTATCTACGCTGGGGCGATGGTAAATTTATTGATGCACCATCAGGTAATAACTATCCTCAACAGAAAATGGAGTTGTTTAAAGAACAAAAACCAAAAACTACCGATAAGCAAGATATTTTAGGACTACGACAGGTTGATGTTTATACGGGTTTGAATGTGATGATTCTGTTATTAGAGTTACACCGTTATTCACAGCATAAAAAAGAGTTAAAAGAAATTATCAACTTTCATCCCTGTGGCAAACACAATCAAGAACGGAAGCTAAAAGATCGAACTCGCTTATTTCGTATCATTGGTTATAGTTATTGTCTTAATGATGTTAGTTTTCGTGATACTGTAGGTAATTTTCTTAGTAACGCAAATCTTAGCAATGCAGACCTTAGAAGAACAGATCTCATTTCCGCTAAACTTAGCAATGCAGACCTCAGAAACGCAGACCTCAGAAATGCAGACCTAAGTTATACAAATCTCAGGCATGCAGACCTCAGAAATGCAAACCTCAGCAATGCAAAGCTCAGCTATGCAGACCTCGGCAATGCAAAGCTCAGCTATGCAGACCTAAGTTATACAAATCTCAGTTATGCAGACCTTAATTACACAAATCTCAGTTATGCAAAGTTCGATAGTGCAGACCTTAGTTATGTAGATCTCAGCAATGCAGACCTAACTTATACAAATCTCAGGTATGCAGACCTCAGAGACGCAAATTTAAATAATACTAATCTTAGATACGCTGACCTGAAAGATATACAGTGGAATGTGAAAACTAATTTTTCAAATGAAAGTGGATTAGTATTAGCGGTTAATGTACCAGAAGATTTAAAGAAGTTACTATCTACTCATTTTGCTCAAGATTAAAAAATTGACTACAGAATAGAGAAAGTGATCGTTAATTAGGGTTTGCTCAAAAAGTTTCAAACGTTGAGCTAAAGAAGATTATAGAGGAATTAAGGGACGAAAAAAGTTAGGTTGAAGAGGCGGAAAAGCCGTAAAATTGGTAAAATCCCCTTGCACTTAACTAACAAGAACAAATGTACCGTCAATCTAACCAACCTTATATTTTTGCCCACTTTCCGCACGTCAGTTTGTAATATGTTAAGTAGTATGTCCTGATGGAATTTTAGCGATCACGTTAGTCAAGAAATCAGAGTTTGGCGATCGCTAGTACGGTAAAATGCGATCGCAAATTAAGCATTTGGTGATCGCTAATCCAAGAAAAATTCGTAATCTTTTAATGCTACATTTTGACGTGCGGAAGGTGGGTAACAAGACTCGACTTCCCCACACCTTTTTTGGAGGGGGAATGAACGGTTACCAATCGCTAATAAACCATAAAACCATATTACTTTGCATATTACAATCTGAAGTGCGTAAGGTGGGTTACATTGTCCCTGTATAACTCACTAATAGGATGAGATCTCGGACTTCCTCTTTTTTCAATCGAATGGGTTCAACCGTCAATTTGTCATTATTTATGCCTCCGAAATTTACATTTGCCTCAGAATAAACATCATTTTCATTAATACTTAAAGCTTGTTGAAGCTCAAAGTTATCAATATTGGAATCGAAAACTACATTGGGTGGGAAGAGGTTGGAAGTAATAGGAATATTAATTTGTGAATCATTACTATTTTTATAAGAATGCCATTCATTGGGAAATTCATGAACCATACTGATTAGACGCATTCCTTGGTAGTTTTTAAAGGTTTCCAATTCCATGACATCTTGTTTAAACTTGCCACCATCAGATTTACAGGCATAGCGGACATGAATGATGATATCGGTTATAGTGCTGAAATCTATTGCATTGGTTGCTTTAGGCATTTCTAAGAGCCAGCTCGATACTGCACCCGTACCTTCAAATGGTAAGTAGCGACCATCGCTAAAGTTCAGCTCAAACATACCGCTATCTTCTACTCCTGTAGAAATTGCAATCTGTTGATTGGCTCTAAAGTCTGCCCTCACAGAAGTTGGGACTTCTTGCTCTTCCCCTAAAAGATATTTAACTCCAGCAAGATCTGGTTGCAGAAGGGTTTTGTGTCCTGTTTGGGTAAGGGTAGCTTTAAAGGTTTGATAAGGACCAATAATGGCAGGAATCGAAATGGATATTGATTTGATAACTCGGAAGTAATGACCAGGAAAGTCGCGATCGAAAAGTAGTTCGTCGAGATTGAACTGACAGCGTCCTGTTTCTTTTAATTGTAAAAGAGCAAAAGGATCGTGTCTAATCAGAGATACGTGCTTGGTGATTTCCAAGTATCTTTTGTGTCGGTCGAGGGATGCTTTTTCTAAACGAGCTAAATCCAAGCGTAATGTTTCCCCAGCTAGTAAACCCTTGCGACGGCTATCCCAATGACCAAAATTAATAAAGTTTTCATTGGTGCCGTATTCAAATTGAAAAGCTCTCTCAGCTTGCTTAGCAAGATCGAAGGCGAGCTTATAGGTTTGGAAATATAAACCTGACAAGCGATTGCTCATCCAATTGTAGAGATCTTTATTATTGAATTTGCTGCGGTAGAAGTCTCCTAATTCTTTTTGTTGGGTAATAGTTTGTTCGTGAATCTGAATCTCACGGGTGGTTATATTTATTTGGGCGGCACTAGCTTCTATTTGGCGTTCTATCTGAGAAATTTCATAGCTAGCCAGTTTTTCTTGAAGTTCCCAATCTTCGGCTCTTCTTTCAAACCCAGCCAAGATACCAGTGATTTGAGCTCTGGTGCTAGTAATATCTGCTTCAACTTCTTTACTTGATGCAACTATATCTACTACCGTACCCAAAAGACTGCCACCAATTGATGCAGTTAGATAAGGACTTCCAAATGCACCAGCTCCACCTATTTGAAGATCGGGAAAAGTTCTCAAAAAAGAAGCTTGAGCGCGTATTTGAGTAGCTTCATTTCTCTCGTCAGAAGCTTGTCCCAAATACGACATATTAGAAATTTCATTTTTGCTAATTCCGCGACTTATCAAGTCTTGATAATGACGTTGACGCTCCTTAGCACTCTCCAAACTCACTTCCAAAGATTTGAGATTTGCTTCTGCTTGTACTTTTTGTAATTCTTTAACTTCGGTAGTGCGGTTTAGAAGATTCAGTTGGTGAGTATTTAAAAGTAGAGTAAGTTCTTCGGCATCTTTCTTTTCTAAAGCTTGAAGTAAAGCTCCACCAAGTTCAATTGCTTGTCTGAGCATTTCTTTGGCTTTCTCAACCATGAAGCTATAGCGATAGTGAGGGACTGGAAGATTTATAGATGCAAGGGCAGCACTGAGTCCACCAGAGAGTCCACCTCCTGCAACAGCTCTAACTAAAGCAGCAGGATTGATAGGCGGTTGGAAAAGATCTAAACTACGGAAAACACCATCAATATTGAGGCTATGGCGGATCTTGTAAAGTCTATCTTCAACTCGATCCCAGTAACCTAAGAATAATTGATTTTCTGGGACACAAAACCTGGTTATGACACTATTATTGGGATTGAAAGGAATATTGGGCTGTCTGTTGACAATATTTCTGTGGCCATTAGTTTGCACTATAAAGTCAGGAAAATCTTCTGGTAAAACTACATTATTTTCTTTTAGATCTTCAACTAAATCTTGATAGCTGCCAATATCTTCAAATTCTCGTTTTGGTTTGGCTTTGGGTCGGGGTCCCATTAAGTTAAAAGCCAGAACATAAAGAGGAAGTGCTTCATTAATTGACTCACGAGTGTCTTGACGGAAGAGATAATCACCCCAGTCAAGAAGATTATCAATATATTTCATGACAATTGCTTTTTGGTAAGCCATGATTCTGAGCCGAGCAATGGCATGGGGGTCGAAGGGATCTTTGCGATATTTTTCTAAAGCATCAGAATTGGAAAGCATCTCCGATAAGGTATCTAAGGAGAAGTTTCTAAATGGTCTGAATTGCCAATAGAAATCACTGATAGAAGAGTTATCTGAAGTTCCTCTAGCAGTAGGATTGAAGATGTAGTGATACCATTTTTGGGCATCGGCAAATTTTTGATTGGAGTTTAGCTGATTAGCAATGAGGAAAGGAATGTGGAAGAAGATTTCCCAGTAATAAGGTCCGTAAGCTCCTTCAAAATCTAGTCGATTATCAATCTCTAAACTATTAGGTTGATATTTTGGCGCAATAATTGTTCCATCATTAATAAGATTGTCATCCGCTAAGTTTCCAAAGTCTGGTTCTTCTGATTCTTGGGATTCAAAGTTAAGTAGACCATCAATGCCATCTCCAAAAAGATTTTCGCTAAGTTCTTGAACAACAAAAGTATTCAGCCTAATAAATTCAAATTTGGGCGTGAGACCATATCCGACTTCGAGAATGCGATCGCGATCGTAGTATAAAGTTATTTTCCTTCCTTGACCCTGGCCAAGATATTCTGAACCTTCTGACGTTAGACGTTCTTCTGTTGTTTTGAGAAGATAATCATCCATGTTTATCTTCATCAGAAAAATTTCATCTCCAATATCCAAAATTTTCCAGCCTGGTTGATTATGAACATCCAAAATATATGACTTTGTGACATCAAGCTGCTCGCCATTTGATTGTTGATTATTTTGCAAAATAATTGATACTTTTTTAGGATCGTTCCAATTTTGCTCAGCATCTTTTACTGGTTTTGGTTGTGGAATTAGAGGTTGCTTGTCTTCGTCCAACAATTCAAATCTATCTTCTGGATCATATCTATCTAGTGAATGATATCCTTTATTTGCAATAGAGCATCTTTCTGGCAAGAATCCCTTTATTTTCATTGCTTCAATCCGACCACTATTTTTTTTATTTACTCCAATATCTAAAAATGGCGCTGCCGAATTATTTTCTTTCAAATCATATATATAAGCTATGTCTTTTAAATTACTTTTTAAAGTAAATAATTTATTGGCATAAATTATAATAATTCTTTCATTGGAAGGCTTAGTTTCCAATGCATCAGAGACCGTATAAAAATCAAGATCTGATGCTACTACTTGATTTTGATCTAGCTTAAAGTAAGCTAGTAAATTTATGGTGTCGTCTGTTAATCGCTGATCCCTATTACTACTAATTTCTGACTCTTGTCTGATGGTTGACCACAGCCTGAAGTCACTAATAAGAGGTTTATATTGACCATCGGGTAAATTACTAGGAGGATTATTTGAATTGCCTATAAATATGTCTCCTCCTTGAGAAAATTTCGCTACATTGAAATCGATTTCTACTCCTTCCTCAATATATTGACTAGGACTAGCATCGCGATCATAGATGTATCGAGTAATCTTATATTGGCTAGTAGATGCATTAAATTCAAACGATAAAGCAATATGCAGCCAAGAAGAATATTTGAGGCTAGTTAAAGCAACTGGTTCAAGAGCTCTTGATGTTAGCTGTAATTCTACTTCTCCACGTTCCCATTTATCTTCTTCAATTTTGTTGTCAACAAAATTATTGATTATAGGTTTAATTTGCTGTAAAAGACTTGGGAAGTGGGCTGTAATAATTAGATCTACCTGGTTGTTAGCGTCGCTAGGGGTAGTAGATGCTGCTTCCGCAGCATCCCTAATTTTTTGAATTTCTGTTTCAGGGATTGGAGTAGAGACTATAGCTTGTGCTCCTTCAAAGATTCTTTCTGCTAAATTTTTCAAAAGTTGGGCAAGGACTACAGCATCGGCATCTGATAGTGGTGGGTAAGGGGGATTCTCTTGTGGTGGGGTAACTTTTTCTAATGCTTGCTTGGTTTGAGCAGCAGCAATAATTTTTTCAGCAAAAGATTTTTCTTCTGGGCTGTTAGTTAATTGTTGTATGGCATTGATTGTGTTCTTTAAATTATTATTTAGATCTGGATTGACAAGGTCCAAATTAGTAATAAGTTGATCTCGATTAGCCTTGGTTGGCTCATCTCTAAAATCTTTAATACTTGATATTACAGTTTGTATATCAGCAAAAGTAAGATTTGCGCTCTCAAGTGCGATAAAAGCTTCAGGTTTTTCTCCTATTCGTACCCACTCACTAGATAAGGTAGCAGTTAATTCTGAAGCAGTGTTTGTGATGTACTCAAAAATGGTGAAAATATGTTTGTCAGGTTTACTTGAGCTACTCGATTTGTCTCTTAGGTTTTCAATTTTTAGCCAGAAAGAAAAAGTCAAATTACCCATATCGGCATTTTCTATCGATTTAGATTTAGATAAATCGGGCATTAGTTGAGTAACTTTAACGTTTTGTTCTAGGATTACTGGTTTGACTTCAGGAGCAAGATTAGGTTCTCGCCAACGGTGGGCATAAACTCGTTGCCATTTAGGTTGGAATTTTTCCCAGTCATTGAGGTATTCAAATTCTTCGTAGGTTTGGGGCTGAGTCCAAGTTTTGCTGAAATTGTAGTAAGAGTATTTGAGAATCGGTTTTGTTTGAGGGACATTTATTTGTTCAATTACATCATTTCTGGTTGCAAAAACTTTTTGTTTTATAGTAGTACCAGGGATATTATTAGGGCTCTCTAATAGTTTTCCCCCTGTTTGCGCCTCGTTATCTAGAATGATTTTATTTCCTAGTTGATCGCGTTTTGTTTCAGTGCTATTTAGTTGATTAGCCCATTTACGATCTTCAGTTTTGACACTTTCTTGAAGTTCAGACCAGAAGAGAAACAGTTTATTAAACGCGAAAACAGGAGAAACAAATTTAGCATTTATAGAAATATCAATCTTTTGCCAGGGTTCCCATTCAGATTCGTTGATTAATCGGCGGAAATAATATTCTTGAGTAGCTTCGTTTCTACCAACCAAGTAAAGTGTGGATTTTCTATATTTATCCTCAATTTCATCTATTTTGAATCGTTCTGTATCATTAGTTTTAACTAACTTTATATTGTCATCATTTAAACTAAGTGTGCAATATAGTTTATCACAATCACTAACATCTTCTGCACTGTTTTCTAACTCCTCCTTGCCTACTTCTTCGTCCATTTTCCAGTAGCGAAGAAGATTATCTTCGTCTTTAGGATTCTTGATTCCGCCAAGCATAGTTTTACGGATTTCATCTTCTGAGCGAGCTATATCCCAAATACGAAGCTCACGCATCTGACCTACAAACTTAAAATCTCCAGAACCACCCAATAAAATATTTCCACTTGTAGGGTAGTTTATTTCACCAGAAATTTCTTCAGATATCCTGGATATGCCATCGACATATATGGCAATTTTCGTTCCATCATAAGTTACTGCTATATGTTGCCATCGATTAAAAGATATTGGTGAATAGATTACTTTTTGAAATATATCATCCTCGTCATTTTTAGTATTCAACTCGAAAGATACATAGTTACCCCAAGAGGAAAATACCTGGAGCTTCCATCCTTGATCTCCACCAGAGTTAGTTATTGAAATTATATTATTGAACCAATTAGGAAGAGGGTTTATCCAAAGTTCAATAGTGAAATTTTGAGGAATAAAGTCTTTAGCCCCTTCAGCTGTGCCTATTGGAAGGTTGCTTCTCCCATTGAATTTTAAAGCTGAAACAGATTGTAAATTCTTTTCTCTATCAAAGTAACTTCCAACAATAGTTAAATTAGATATCTCAGCGAAACGATCTAGATAATGAGTATAAGCTAGTTCCGCAGATTCTTTATTAACATCACCCTGAAGCAGTTCTTCCTCTAATTGTTTAAATATAGGAGTTTTTGTATCTCTTAATTCAGGTTCAATATAGTTCTCTGGATAAAGAAATACCTTGCGATTTGCTTCCCAAACTCGATAATTCTTCATCCACAACCATTCTTGCTGCGGAATACTTTCTGGATTTACCCCTTTTTCAAGACTCATCAGACAACGCTGAATATATAGCTGCAAACTGGCAGTACCCTGAACAATTCGCGAAGTATTAACCTCACTTTCTGTCTGTACATCTAACAATAAATATTCATAAAGTAAATCAGGGGTTTTGCGCCCGAGAATATTTCCAGAGTTGTATAAATCTTCGATGGTTACAGCAATTAAACTATCTCTTTGTTGAGTTGCCAACACGGCATGAATCGGCTTCCAGACCCTTTCCCATTGCTCATCAGTATATTTAGCCCGAACTAAATTAAATAATATCTCTGCATGTCGTTCATAAAAACTAAAGCGTGGGTCAGATCGATCCTTAATGGGGTCGAAATCACCCAAATCTTGAATTTTAGCTAGATCGAGGAGATATTTAGGGGTGGTGCGTAAAATTTGGGTCAGATCGAACGCCTGTCTGAGTCGTTCTAGATTAGGAATTGTAATTGTATTGTCGGGCATTTGCAGAGCTAACCCTTCTTGGCTTGCCAGGGTATTAAGATCTGCATCAGACCAATTGGTAAATTCGTTAACTGATTTCGGATCGAATTCACCTAAACGATTAGGATTATCCAGGATATTTAATAATCCAAGATCTTCATTATTCTCGTCCGCTTTACTCGGGAAAAACTCTTTGAGTTTCGTAAAAGTAAATAACCAATTCAAATCAGCTTGAGTCGTCATTAATAGGCTTTTTGGCTGAAGATTGAAAATTATGGGATTAGCCAACAAAGCTGCTACTTCTTCTTCACTAAGAGTAAATTGTTTCAGTAAGACTAGGATTTTACTGATTTGCTTAAGATCGGAATTAAGATCGGAATCTGGGTCAAGATATTGATCTTGGAACAGTTCGCTAATCTGAGTTAGAAATTCTAGAGTCAGAAATTTTCCTGAGTCGTAGGTTTTTCCTTCAGTCTGAGAAAGAATTAGCTGCAAACGGTCTTCACTGGTTTCCAGTAACCCCGCTAATTCAGTAATGATAGTGGAATTAAGACCTGTGCGGTAATTTTTAAGGTTTGATTCTAAAGTGGTAATTAAAGTTTCCTGAATTAGTTTGCGAGACTGCAATAATTCTCTAACTTCAATTAACTTTGCTTTGTCTGCTGCTGGCTGGATAAGTCCATAAGCTGAACGCAGAGCAGTCAAGGTAAGTAAATCAGGATTTTGCCCCTCAAGTATCTCAAGAGTGTTGAGACTCTTATCATGTCTGACTATATAAGATAAGTATTTTGCAGAATCGATAATCAACCATTCTTTACCAATGTATTGCGGAGTTTCTAGATTTTCTTGAGCCAGAAATACTTGTAACTTCTGAAGTAGTTTTGAACCAGAATCTGTGTTAAGTAACTTACCATCAACGATGGGGTCAAAATTGCCTAGATAGGAACTGGGATTAATACGGGCTGATTTAAAGAAGCAGAAGTTGCCATCCTGCTTAAGCTGAATAGTGGCAACAACTGTATTGATTTGTGTGTTCTTGTCAATAATGCGCCATTGTTTAGATATGCGATCGCTCTGATTATTGTCCGGTTTAACAGTAAAAGGTTTGATAATTGTGTCATCAGGATCGGGAAGTTTTAGTTTTAGTTTTTGTTCAAGATAGGAACGAATTTCTTGAGGTAGTTCCCCTTTTTCTAGTTGAGCAACCAATCCAAGCTCGACATTAAATAGATAAAATCTACCCAAATCTGGTTCTAGTTCATATATATTGAAGCAATAATTCTCTGACTGATAGGCGATCGCGTATTGATCGCTTTGAATATTAAACAACCATTGCCTTGTTGATACGTTTAGATTTTCAGAAAGAGGCTTAACTCCTTTTTCATCATCGAATCTAGCTCTAAAAGCTTGAGCATCTTCATCTTTTAGAGACTTCTCTAACGCCTGTATATTCCTAACACTTGGTTCGATGTCAAATAATATTTGTTCTCGGATAATGATTTTTCCTAAATCATCTAGCCATCCCCCATAAACCGCAAATCTTGATTCTTGGAGATAGTGATTAATGGTATAGGAATTATGGTTTTCTAGGTCTTTAATAATCCATTCAGTAGAAATTATCTCAGTATCTTCAGGCAACTGAACATCAAGCTTTTGCTTGAAAATCAAGCTAAATTCATCAGAAATTTTTCCCTGATTAAATTGATCACTAAAGTTAGTATCTATGGTGAATAAGGAATCTTCATTAGCTGATTCAGGGTCAACTATTTCATACAGATTATTAGCAGCAAGTTGAATCCAAAGCTTTATCGGATTATCTTCTCTATTTGAACGCTCCTGATTTTGAGTAGTATTTGTTTCCAGTGCTTCACCATCATCAGGTTCTGTGACAAGCCACTTAGTTGCAGATGCTATTGATAATTGAGGTAGTTGTTTTCCTGCATTGGTAAAATCTTGTCGGATAAGATCGGAAATAACGCCTTTACTAAGACTTTTAGCAAAATCAGAATTAAGATTAAATAAGAGCTGAGTAGATGGATAACCATAAACAGCTAATGTTGAGGTGAATTCTTCATTAGTTTCTGTTAATTCCTGTTTTATAACGTAAAGAATATTTCCTTGAGTATCAGAAATTTGCCATTCAATAGCATTGACAAAAATTGCTTGAGATTCTGAGATATCGATCCCATTGTGTTTAAATATAGGACGAAATTCTTCTGGGAAAACTTGCCGATTTAATTGATTATCAAATCTGGAGTCAATATCAAACAGGAATAGCCTATTTTCCTCTTCAATTTCGTAGACATGGAAAATATCATTTTGAGAATTAATAGCGTATTTAGGAATTGCTGTTGCCTGCTCAAGAATTTGCCAAGTTTCAGTAGCAACAGAGATTTTATTCGATAAGCTTAGATGATATTTTGAGGTAGCAAATTCATTCCTTAACTCCTCTGGAAAATTACCTGCATTTAGCTCTAGTGAATAATCAATTTGGGGATTAAAGATGAAGTAGGATTTTCTTTGCAGATTTTTCAGGCTAATGGCTAACCCTGTAAATGCTTCCAACCAGTTTGATTGTTCAGCAATAATGTTTAAAAATGTTCTTTTATCTAGTTTGTTGAAATTATTTTGAACTACCCCCAAATTTACCCCATTGAAGGAATTATTATCTTCTGCTGGTAATTGAAGAGTTATTTCCCTGATACTTTCAGTTTGTAAAAGGGTTTGGTAAACTGCGATCGCAGCAAGTTCTGCAATTTCCTCAGAAACTAATTTATTTGGAGTTACTAAATATTCCTGGGATTGATTTAACAAGTCCGTTGCTGTATTAATTGCTTCAACTTCGGTATAAGGAATATCTATTCTAGGATCTAGCCGATCTAGCACTAAGTAATCATATTCAGCAACATCAATACCTGTGTCGATCAGCCAATCAGCGCGATCTTGCACCTTTTTGAGGTCCTGAAGCGTAAAACTAGCCAAATCATTAAATGGAACTCCAGAATCTTGAGCTTCATCGCGTAAAATTTCTAATAGTCTGACGAGATCTTTAACGGATATTTTGAATAAAATAACCATTTGCTTAAGTCGATAAAGCTGATTTAAATAGTCTCCATCGATAATGACTCTACTGACCTTGCCAGAGATTAGCTGAACCATCAAATCTAAATCAGTTGAAGAAACACGAAGAGAACTCATGAGCCGACTACGAATTTGGCGTTGAAATTCTTCAGAACTGTCAACTTCCCAAATTAACCTTTGGTTATATGACCATCTATTGAGATTTTGAGTACCAGAAGGATTAAATATATCGTCAAAAAGAGTGCGATTATCTTCGACCCCAGTATGTTTAATCTCATCCCATAAAACACTCAATCGATTGATTGGTTGCTTATATCTAGTCTGTAGTTCATGAACAAAAGCAAGATCTTCTAAATCAATACTAGAATCGGCAACTTCCCGTTGAGATTGCTCAGTAATAAACATTGGTGAGATCGCACTGGGAGGCGAAGTATTTGCGGTATTCCAGAAGAATACTTGATCTGTTTTTTTAGGATCAAAGCGTTCTGCTTTTATAACTGCTAGAGTTCTGGCTGATGCCCAAACCTGTATGTAGGCAATCTGACCTAAAAAAGCAATGTTGAGTAAGGTTCTAGTATCAGGAGAATCAGGGTTAAAACTTATATTCCCTATAGTGATTTCTTCAGGTTTACCCCAAATCTGCGAACCTGGTTTAGTGTCAATCGGTTTAGCATCGAGGAAAGCAGCAAAAGCATTATCGTGAATTTCTGCCCTTCCATCTAACACTAATGCCGCATGATGCCAGGTATTAGCTTGAATACGACCAGTAGAAATTTTGTGTTTACCCTGTTCATTTTTCTCCCAGCCACTCTCTTCTGGAGGCTCATTGAACCCTTCAAAATGTAGCAAGCCTTCTTCCAAATAAATGCTTAATCCGCGATCGCTATTTCCTTCAGCATAAATAATTTGCTTTTCTTTAGAGAAAGGCTCATGAGCCAAGAACCACACCTCGATAGTTCTTTGCATTCTATTCTCTGGAACAGTTTGATTTTCAAAGTCAGGAATCGATAAATCGGCAAGTATGGTTTCAGCTAAGGGAAAAGTAAGTACTTTCCGCCGAGGATCGATAAACTCGGTAGGATTGCCAGAACTAACTTGACGAGTTTCTGGCAATCCTCCTAACCTGAGATGCGATCGGTTAGATATGTAGTTAAGGGCATAGGGTTCTTGATTGATAAACTCTGATAAATTTAACGGCCAATAGGCTATGCAATTAGCTAATTCTGTAAAATTTAGCCGATCTACCAGAGAATGATGTAAATAATTTTGTATATCTTCAATGGTTCTTACACCATCCCAGATACGGATTTCTTGAATTTTGCCAGTAAAGTAAGTAGAGTTTCCGCCAACTTCTCCTCGACCTATCTGGAGGATTTGATCTTTTAATATGAAAGTACTAGAAGTAGTGTTTGTGCCTTGTTCTTCCCCGCCGAGGTATATTGTGATGCGAGTTTCTGTGTCTTGAAATTGAACTGTAAAGGCTACATGAGTAAAATTACCAAGGGTAATCGAATGATTTGAAGTGATTAAGGCAGATGTTTCCTCAACGTAGAATTCAACTCTGTTAGAATCATTTACCCTTAATTCAAAATTAGTGTTATCATTTTTCCCCCACCAAATAATTGGATTAGTTGCTGATTTTTCGACCTTAATCCAAGTTTCAAAAGTAAAGTTGTTAGAAGTGAACTCTAAATCATTAGTTGCTAAATATTGGCGATCGCCATTAAAGCTAAATGCCTGTTGTGGAAGAGAATTTAGCAAAATAGGATGATCGACAATTTGCTGCCATTCAGGTTGGACTAATTGCCGATCGTTAATGTCGCTCTCTAGAATGAGTTCATAGAGGTTATCTGTATCTGTTGGAGGATGGGGAATGCGACTAGGAATAACTGTTCTATTGCGATCATCAAAAATCCAATAAGCAACCAACTCATTTAAAACTTCTTGGGTTCCATACAGTCGACAAGAGTCGTACTTTTGAATATCATCCTGAGTTCTCCAAGAATTCCAAATTCTAATTTCACTAATCTGACCATTAAAGAATTTTGGAGCGGAACCATCTTCGCTTAAACCAGCACCAATAGCTATGGGTACATCTGCTGAATAAGGCACATGACCCAATTCAGATCCAACAACATTTCCATCGACAAGGATTTGCATCTTGCCAGAAAAAGCATCGTATTGCCAAGCAATATGGTGCCAAATATTGCTACCAATTTGATAATCGGCAGTTAATTTATTGCTCACCCCAAAGCTTATAAAGGGTTTTTTAGATTCAATGCCGACGCTGAATATAGGATTTTCTGGTCTGATTAGATCGGGGTTAAATCTACCTAATACAACCTGATTTTCTTTTGAAGTATCTATTTTGATCCAGGTTTCGATAGTGAAGCAATAAGCCAAAGAATAACGATACAGTACGAGAAGCAACCACTGATTAGAAGGTCCATTAAGTTTCCACAGAATCGTTTCTAAATAAAGTAAATCTTGTCGAGGAGAGTTATATTCAGGGTGACAGAGGTTTAAATTAGCAGAAGTACTATTTTCAAGCAAAATATGATCGTCTTTCCCATCAAAATATAGAGTTGAAACTGCTTCTTTAATTGGTAAGTTTTTCTCTTTAATCCATTTGGCGAGGGTATTTTCTAACCCAACAACTAATTGGGCAGGACTAAGAGTTTCTGAAATATCGTGTAATTGATCACTCAGTCCTTCGTTTAGTCGCCACAAAGCCCAAAGATCCTGTTCTCTCCCTGTGAGATACCGATTAAGATTATCTTGAATTTCTGCCTGGTTAAGATGCTTAGACCAAAAACGCAATTCAGCAATTTTTACTTGGGGACAATCTGATGGATTATCAGGTCTATAAGAACCTATGTAAAAGGAATTTAAAATCTGGATCAACTTAGGTTGTGTAGGTACTGATACTCCATCAAGGAAAATCTCCACAGGATCTGGACTACTATTGTTGTAAGTTGCTGCTATATGTTGCCAAGGGGCATCAAGAACTTCATTATCTTTGAACCAAAACTCAAAAGTATGAGGATTTTGGTCAAGACATCTCACTGGTGGATCATCAAAGCAGAGGTTCCCAAGAGCTAGATAATCGTTATAACCATCAAGTTCAATAACAGGTCGTTTAGTATAGATTTTTGGATAGATTTTTGCTTGGGAATTGGTAAATAGTGCGGATATGGGATTAATTTGATGAGGAATAGCTGTCTGATAAAGCTCAGAACCTGAAGAGAAAATAGTTCGGTTATATTCTCCACTAATGGGCCAATAGGCTACCAATCCTGTTTCGTCACCTCTTAAGCGACGGTCTTGAAGATCTTCAATTTGATCCTCAGTAAGAACATAATTCCAAAAACGGACTTCATCAATATGTCCTTTAAAGTAATTTTCTTGCCATGTATTTTGAGTTTTATTCCAAATCCGATAGTATCCGATGTATAGTCGGCGATCGCTTTTATAGGGCTTTACTGAACTAAGACTGTCTTTAAATAAGCTTTTTCCTAGCTCTATCCCAATGACCAGTTTTTTGGTCTCGGGGTCATACCGATATTCACGATAATCTCGCTTGATAATGATTAATTCGAGAAGCTCCTCAGGCAAATTATATTGACAAATAACGTGATACCAAATTTCTGGTTCTAACTGATAATCCACTTTCAGTTCATACGTTCCCATTTTAAGGGCAACATGACCATCTGTATTGACATAGAACTGAAATTGTGATTCTGTGGAATTTGAATCTCTGGGGTTGCGAACACCTAAAATGGGATATTCTTTAGCAAAGTCCTCCAACTTGACCCACGCTTCAATCGTAAAGCTATGGTTTTGAACTTTTAGCTCTGATGTTTTAGGCAGAACAGCATAATCTTTTTGGAAGCTTAATAAGGTTGATTGATTCCAGACCCATTTAGGATCGGGAAAAACACCAGTTTTAACAAATGCAGGTTTGTCTTGTGCGAGATTGCTCAGCTCATATCCCTGTCCCTCAAGTATTGGCAAATAAAACAGTAATCCTGTTTCTGTACCATTTAGCTCCCCATATCTCCAATGGTTCAAATCTCTTGGGGTGCGGACATAATTCCAAATCCTGATTTGACTTATTTCCCCTTCAAAAGCAAGATAGTTTTCAAGACTATCTGCCTGATTTCTTTTGATGCCAAAATAGAGATTTTGCAAAGCAAGCCAATTTAAAATTTGGGAAGAATTTTGACCAGTCTCCCCATCAATGAATAATTGAACATTAATAGTATTTTGATGATCGAATTCCCAGGTAGCGACTACATGATGCCAGCTTCGATCAAAATTATCAGGTAATCCTGAAAGCTCGATTGAAAGCTCGATTTGGTTACCTTGAGAATCACTTAAGCGTAATTGCAGATCACTATTTGTCACTTCCAGGATAAAAACATTGCCGCTATCGTCAGAAGCGTCAAATAGAATCTGATTATCTCCGCGAGAGAATTTTGTCCATAATTCAATGGTGCCTGATGGGATAGGAACATAATCTGGTAACTCGATAAATTTCTCTTGCCCATTCAATCTAATGGAGCGTTCGATGTTAACCCATTTGTTATTTTGGTCTCCTACTCCTACCTCTAATATTGCTCTGGGGATTGCTTGGTGATGTTGTTCATTAGCCCTATTTTCAAGATCAAGTCCTTCTCCTTCTTCGATAGGAAGATAAATTTTGAGATTATTATCAGGATCGGTGATGATTTCATCTCGACCATCTTGAATATCTTCTGCGGATCTTTCACAATCCCAAACTCTTATCTGACTGATTAGACCACTAAAATGCCTTGGCTTTGGATTTCTTCCCCAAGGATAATAAGTGCTGCCCAGCTTACCAAAGATCAAACTTCCAAATTGCGGTTTGACTCCTTTTCCAGACGATCGCTTAGAAGAATCAGGACGAGGAGAACCTACGGCATTTTTCGCAATGCCATCTATGTAGAGACTTACTAGGACATTTTTGTTCTCAGGATCGTATTTCCAAGTAGCTGCTATATGGTGCCATCGGCTGCCGAAATCTTCATGCTCATCCCCTTTTAGAGGGATTTGGACTACATAGTCACGACCGCTTTGATCTTCTAGACCAAATCTAAGCTTACGTTTATTAACTTCTAGAATAAAGAATTTTTGGCGACGAGAATTATCAGAATTGTCATTGGAAGCGTCAAATAATACTTGATTGCGATCGCGAGAGAATTTTGCCCAAATTTCTATGGTTCCTTCATCAGTAATTTCGTAAGTTTCGTTTTCTTCAGACAGCCTAATAAAGTCGTCATCACCATCTAATCGAACAGCCCAATCTACATTTTGCCATTCTGGATTAGGATCGGGGATGGCTATCCGTTTAATGGTAACCTCCTTACCATTACTTGCTGCTAAATTAATGAGGGTTGCTTGGGCTCCTTCATCGATGGGTAAATAGACTTGTAAGTTTGCTTCATCCCCTGCCAAGTCTGCATATTGTAAGCGCAGCACATCAGTAAACGATCGCACAACATCCCAAATTCTGATTTGGCTAAACTCTCCAAAGAAAGGAGCAGCATTAGTCAAATCGTCAGGGTAGTTGATAGTCTTAACACTTCTGGCAAGACCAAAATACAGGGTTGTAAATTGAGAGCTGATTTCTACTTCAGCTATTTGATCGGAAGCTTTATAGAAAGTGTCACAAACTAATTGGATTTTGCCTGACTTTTCTGAATCAGCTAAGTTCCAAGTTGCTACCAGATGATGAAATCGCGATTCAAACTCTTGGGGAAATTCTGCTAAATTAATTTGAGCGCATAAAGTATGCTCGTAGGAAATACTTACTTGGAAGCGTAATTGTTGACCGACAACCTCTAAACAAAAAGTGTTATTGCCATCTTCAGTTGAGCCATCAAATAAAATTTGTTTTTGTCCCCGCTCAAACTTTGCCCAGATTTCTATCGTACCCTGCTGACCAATTTGATAATTAGCAAGGTCAATATATTCTATTGGTTCTGGTGGATTTTCATTAAGCTGAACTGTTAGAGCTTGTCTTCTTAGGGGGACATGCTCCTGAACCCATTTTTGGTCGATATCACCACTAGGATCTATTTCTACCATCGCCCTACGATGATGCTCGGTACGATCTAATAAAACAGAACGAGGATCGCGGTTAAACACCCAATAAGCTTCTGGAGTTGCATCTTTCTCATTGGGGATTACATTCCACCATTTTTCTATCTGTTCTTCAGTTCTGGTGCTTTGCCAAATTCTGAGTTCAGCAATTTCTCCGTGGAAAAACTTGTCAATTAAAGGATCACCATCATTACTAGGTTCTTGTCTTCTAAGACCCAAATACAAGGGGATATCTTTTTCAAGCCCCCGGCAAGTTTCACCAGAATCTTGAATCTTTTGAAACTTGCCATCAATATAGAGTTTTTGGAGACCTGTTTCTCGTTCAAAACTCCAAGCAATATGATGCCAGGTATCTAAAGATAACTTTTCAGAAGTAGTAATATCTCCATCGTTAAATCCCGCGATGATTTGACCTTCGTCCGAAAGTAAGAGATAGAAGTCTTGATTGGGAACCTGTTGACTTGGACTGATGCTGCCGATGATGGGCATATCAGGGCTAAATGCTGCTACTTTAACCCAAACTTCGATAGTGAAACTTTGCTTGACAAGCTTAAGCTCTTCGGCACAAGGTAAAAGTAAATATCGATCCTGTCCGTTGAGTTGCAGAACTCTGTCACGAAAAACTGGTAAATCCGTTACTGTATGCCATTTTTGCTCTACATCATCTGAACCCACAGATAATTTGCCATGATGTCTATGAGGAGATTGATCTAATATCTGAGGACCATATCCTGCACCTTGTCCGAGATCAATATCGGAATATAGAGGACCTTGGTGATCGCTAACGCTACGACCAAATCCTTCTGTCATCGGCAGGTAACATAACAAATGCTCTTCCGAAACAGGGGAAATATGTCTTCTATGCTTTTCATGAGCGGGAGTTTCTATGTACTCTTGGGGAATAGCGATCGCCCAAAGACGGAAATCAGAAATTTGACCTTTAAAATAACTGTCATCAGTTGCAGGACCATCATCAAATCGGGTGAAGATTAACTCGTCAAAACTTATAGTATTAAGATTACCAAGATAAATATCCCCTACTTGATCTAAACGGAAACCATTATCTTTGTTGTTGTAGCCAGTACTGGTTACTTCTGAGATCGCTTGTCCATCAAGATAGAAACGGAAAGCAATTTCATCTTGGGGCGTTTTTTCGTATACGGTTAATCTTTCGTCGCTACGGCGAACTAAAAAGGTTTTTCTTTGTAGAAGGTCTCTAATACGCCATTGTTGATTAATGATATCTACTAATACTTCGTAAGTGTCGGAAAGATTAGCTTGTGATTTAAGTTCTGATTCTAATACTGAACCTTGTTGAATTTCTCTATCATTTAGCTTTTCATAACTTTCATTAACACTAAATATTTCTAGTTCAGCAGTTTCATCGTAAGTAAAGGTTAGATGATGCCAATCTAGATCGGTTAGAGCTTGAGAAAATAAGATTTCTGATTTGATTGTTCTAACATATTCCTGAGGAGTTCCTGCTAACTCTAAAGAAGCAGCCCAAGCATATAGATTAACTTTCCCTCCATTAAGATAAATACTCAAACCATTATCTTCATCACCTTGGGTGAATAGTAGTTGTTTACGATCTGTAATTATTGGTTCGTCTGCTTTAAACCAAAACTGTAGAGTGAATTGTTCGGAATGCCCTAACCCATGACGCTGTTTATTTTCAATTTTGATGTTGTATTGCTGTGCCCAAAAATGGAGATTTTGAGCGTTTTCTGCCACTGGTTGGGGTAAAATTACTTCATCGTATGGTTTGTCTGTTGGGTGGTATAGCTTTGGTATTCCCCCAGGAAAGAGATGATTTCCATTAAACGAGCGATCGCGAGTAGCTGCTTCACTGCTGTTAGCTAGTTGGGGGTTGGGTTCATTGAGTCGCCAATATCCTGCGAGATTTTCCTCACTACCATCAAGTTGATAGTGACGAGTTTCTTCAATTTGATCTGTGCTCCGTTCGCTGTTCCAGATGCGAACTTCTTGGAGAGTTCCTTTTAGGTAAGCTGTATTGGGGTTGTTATCGAAATTTCTACCCAGATATAAGAGAGTTGAATCTGCAAATTCTAAATCTATCGGAGTTATAGTTGTAGTCTCATTGGTTGTGGTAGATTGTTGACCATCAATATAAAACTCGGCATCAGTTCCATTAAATACCACTGTTATGTGAGTTGATTGATTTATGGTGATCACATTATTAGATGTAAACTTAAACTGGTTAGTACCATCTGTTACTGTAACTAGAACTAATTTATTGCTGGGGTCTATCCAAAGCTGATGTTGGAGCTCAATTTGATTGTTTTCTAGTTTGCCTAAAGAAATTACTGGATGAGTTCCCGCTTCAGCAATACTAACAATGGCTTCAAAGGTAAATTTTTCCAGAGAATCTAGGTTGGTAACTGTTCCTCCCACATATTGATCTATACCGTTGAAGTTGTAGGCATAGATAGAAATTGGCGCAGGGAAAGGCTCCAAAATTAGATCGCCATTAATCCAAACAGGAGTAAGGTAAAGATTAGAACCACCCAAGATTCCGTGTAATTTTGGTGTTGAATTAGCCAGATCGTAAACTTGTAATTCTGGGTTCTCTGATAGAGGCCATTGGATTTGTAGCTCAGAGCTGGTTACCATTGGCCAGTAGGAAATAAGATTGACATCTCTGCCAGTAAGACGCTTAAAGCGGTTATCTTTGATGTCTTCTGCGGTTCGCACACTCTTCCAGAGGCGCACATCGGTAATAGAACCTGAGAAAAATTCGCTGAGGAGGTCTTTGCCAATATTAATCTCAATTGTTGTTATATCTGATTGAATTGCCGTTACATCAAGGGCAGGAGAATTCCCTTTCCATAAGACTGTCCAAGTTGTATCTAGAGTGCCGTTGATATAGAATTTAAGCTGAGAAAAAGTGTTTGTGTCGCTTGCTTCTATTTTGTACGCTTCTTGGATCGTTACTGCTACATGAGAAAAAGTACCTAATGAAATAGAACGATCGCTTAATAGTATCAAACCATGTTGCTCATTATTGGGTGCTTTGCCTGGAATTGCTTGTAAATCAATTGCTACTAATTCACCACCCTGCTTGGGTTGTGCAAAATAAATTTTTGAATCGGAGTTCCCTGAGTTGATTTGTGAACTTTTTAGTTCGGATTCCCAATTACGATCGCCCCTAGCGTCTTGGGCATTACAGAAAAAGGCAAGTTTGCCTAGAGGGGTAATAAAAAACTGGAACTGAGTAAACCCACCATCTGGGCTGCCTGCGGTAAAAATGGGGTTATTGCCAGCTAGAGCTGGTTGCACCCATGCTTCTAGGGTTAGGTCTGGGGTAAAAGGATTTTGAGCGCTAGGAATATCAGTGATGGCGACATAATCATTAACCCCATCAAAGTTTAATACTCTCTCTCCTGTGGGAGTATCTTGTAAACTGCGTAATGCCCAGTCTAAATCGGCATAAGACCAATCGAGTTTGCGAGCTAGTTTGAGAAAGCGATAAATGCGATCTAGTTTTTGTGGGGTTAGGTTTTGAATACAATCGTAGGGTTCATCAGAAACAATTAGTTCATTCTTATCATGACGAACAATATAAGTCTTATCATTATCAGAGTCCCAAATCCGCCATTTTTCAGTTTGCCATTTTGATATTTTTATTTTTTCAGAAATAGCAATATTATGCTCTGCAAACTTGTCTTTTAGTAAAGCGGGAAATTCAGATTTATTTAATCCTGTAATTACAGATTCTGCAACATTCTCAACTTTAAATTTTTCTACATTTCCTTCAAATACAATTAGATCGCTGCTATCTTTTTGAAGTATATACTCCTTGTTGTTTTCTATATCTTTTAAGAGCCATTTATCTGATTTCTTTGCAAGTAATACATCTACTAAAACTTTGACATTCTCGGATAAAGTGCCTATGCCATTTTCTGTAAATTTTGTTCTAAGTTCAGCAGAAAATTCACGGTTCTCTAGTTCTGTATAAAAGCTGGCAATAGTTCTAAACAATTCATTTTCACAATCATGTTCTATTCTGAGACTACCTTTGCCATCACCAGTATTATTAATAAAAAATAAGCTATTTAAATTAGCATTGATTTCATCATTACTTAAATCTAAATATAAAAGTTCGTTTAATTGTTTATGAGTTAGTTTAGTTTGTTCAATAAATTTTTCAACATCTTCTAGACTACCTTTACCTTTTAAGGAGACTTCTCGATAGAAAGTAAGGCTAGCATCTTGTTTGTCAATGGTGTATCTAGCATTCTTTTCTGGAATAAACAGTTGCCATTTTTCATTAGGAGAAATCACTAAGACTTCTACTTTACCTGATAAATCAAATTTTTTCTCTTTAAGTTCTTCTTTAAATGAATTATTTGCAGGTCGATCTAAAACTTCAACCAAGTTAGTAGATGAATTATTAAGAGCGGTTTCTATTGCAGCAGAAAAATTGGTTTTACTGATTGTAAATAATTCCTTACTTCCGTAGTAAGCAAATATCTGATCATCAGAAATTTCTTTTGCTAGAAGTTTATATTCCCGTGGAGAAAGGGCTAAAATTTCGCGGGCTATTTCTGGTTCGATCGCTTTGTATTCTTTGAGCTTTTTAATAACTGCTTTCTCATCATCTTGGTCAAAATCATTGCTCAGCTTCAGGCTATAACCTGCTTTATCTGGTTGGAAAGCATCGGTGATAGCACCACGAAAATCTAGAATGTTATTTTTTTGTAATTCTTGATAGATTTGTTTTGACTTTTCTTCATCGATATTGGTGTTTTTAAGATTAGCAAAAGCATTATCCCCAACCAGGCTAAATAAACGATAGATATCTTGAAGCTTGATTTTCAGTTGTTTGAGATAGATCCGAATCTCTTCTAGGGGCAGATGGAAGGGCAAATCTATAGGGAATTTTGCCTTTTCTAACTCTTGGTAGGGGGATGAATCTCCTTTGCGAACAAAGTCTTCGAGGACTTCATTAACGAGATCGATATAGGGAACTAGGTTAAAAGTATTTTCTTTGTCTAGGGCAAGGTTGAAAAGACGTGGTTGTCTTTCTGCTAAAGGATGCTCAACTTGATCTTGAGGGATATGTTTTTCGATGAAGCGCAGTAGATCGACGAAATAAGCTGCGGGACCAAATATAGAGCGGGTATGTTCGCATTCTATGAAATCAAGATTACCAAAGATGCGATTGTAAGCGGGAATGAGGTTTTGAAATTCGAGGAAGCTATCGGGAATGTTGTTAAATAAGGCTTCTTTGATCGATGGAGAAGCAATTGTATCTTTGATATTTGCCCAGAGGAGGGTGATTTGCTCTTGGATTCGTAAGGCTTCGCGATAGGTTCTACGAGCTTTACGAACATCACCATTAAAGGGTTCTCGATCGAGATATGTTGTAATGAAATTCTCTTCGGTGAAGTTCAATATTTTTTCAATACTGTTCAAGTCAGGATGGCTTTCCTTGAACATTTCGAGAGTTTGAAGTGGCGAAACTGTTTGTGAGTTTGACATAGTGTTATCTCTCTTTTATTTACTAGTTTTTATAAGGAATACATGGTTATTCTTTTGGGATTTGGGTGTTTATTGAAGTATTTCAAGCTTTAGCGCTTTATATGTTTCATGCCTTTTCCTTTTAGGATTACAATTGGTGACCGAAGATGAAAGTTCAGGTGCAGCTAAAAATTCAAGTCCTCCTTGGATAGAAGAAGAGCCTGATTCCCGATCAAGAGAGGTGCCAAGTACAAATTCGAGAATGTGGTATTGCGTATGAGGTTCACAGGAGTAGGTCCGAGAACCTCACCATAGGTCAGCCTTAAGGGATTAAGAACTTCAGACTTTCTTGATCTCACGATGCCTCCGTAACGGCGGATAAGCGAATCCGCTAGTTGCTGTTGTTCTGGATAGTCGGCTGTACTCGTACTCTTAGCTTCGGTAAATTTTTTCTTGCCGGTTAGTCGGCTCCGCTGAGCAACATCAATCTTACGGATTAGCGGTTTGCCATTTGGCTTCCGTGCGGGTGCAAGGGGACCTATATTTCCTTGCCTGGGCGGCTCTAGTGGCTGGACGTGTAACTGCTCACTTACATCCGTGGTTACGCTCTTCTGTTGCTGAGCTACTCTCTGTTCAAACTCTCCTGCAAGTCTATCATTTGCTCGCACTTGAGCCTCTCCAGCCCTAGGTTTAGGCTTCTGACGAGCTATTTGTGTTCCCTTTGCCATGGACAACACTTCGACCGCTGTGAGCGCACCTTGGCCTACACCGCCCGACACTTGAGCGATCCCGAGCCAGCGATCTTCTGAGGTTTTAGCTGTCACCGCCCTTCCCATGCCCTCACCAATATTGGTTCCAGCAGTATCAAGCCCTTCGAGTATATTTGGACCTACCATCAACACTCCGGCACCTACCTCAAGAACCGTATCAACAACAGTTGCTTCAACTGCAGCTGCGGTTCTTATCGCCTTTTTCAAATCCTGATTTTCTATACCTGTAGCTTTGATAAACGATTCTGCCCTCTCAAGTGAAGCAGCTCCCGCCTCAAAAGCTTTCTCCTTTACCCATCTCTGCGCTGATCGTATCCCAGAAATCGTTGTGTCCCACCATCCACCTTCCATCCCATTGATTTCAATGACGTTTATCGGATTTGCTTGTACAAATGCATAGGAATTGACTCCATCATCAATACCCATTGGATCGGAACTTGTCCATCTATATAGCCACGGCACGTAATACCGTGCTCCGTAGTAGTACAATTCACTCTCCTCATCTCGCTCCTTGCCCGTATAGCGATATCGCTTTGATGTCTCAGTTTGACTACGCACCGCCTGATAGGAAGTACTGCCATAGGGGTAATATTCCTCATAGGAAATCACCGCTCCAGCTGCATCTAATTCCACGCTTGCTGAACCAAGATGATTTCCCAACTGGTAGCGAATAAGCTGCTGCGGTGCAGGATCGTTGCCTTGAGTGCGAGTTTCTACCAGAGCAATACGCTGCTGGTCATCCATGACATGTAAAGTTTCCCGTTCTAAGGTGATTGTTCCAGTACCATTACGTTTTCTAAAAACCTCAAATCCTCCCAGATAGATACGTTCTTCTATTAATCCTGGGGATTTTTCGACAATTTTGCGGGTGCGTTGACCGGCAGCATCATAGACATAGTAAGCAGTTCCCCCACCACCGAGATCGGCTTGCTGTAGTTGGTCATTATAATCCCAGTGCATATTAGGAGCAGTGGGGTCGGCATGGTTTTCTAGATGGGGCATCCAAATCATGTTGCCATGATCATCATGAATATACGAACTAACTAGGGGATTATTACCCGTTAGTTCAGTGCTACTCAAACGGTTACTTAGCTTATCTGATTCGATTAAGCTAGCTTCGTTATAGGCATAGGTGCGAGTCCAACCTGGATGGGCGGGATTGCTGCCCCGATGTTGCATAGAGAGGATATTTCCCACTGCATCGTAGATATAACGCTTGATATAAGTCCCCATTGCGTTACCATTACCTGGATGATCGAGACCAGTATGAAATTTGTTGAAGGCATCGGGTGCAGTAGGAGGATTGAGCTGTCCATCTGTTGTTTGCCCTAGATGTTCCCGTCCCGTTGCTTTGTCCAACCGATATAGAGGATCGTATTCATAGCTCGAACTCGGTTCTACCCTTTTGTTGCGGAAATAAATAATATTTTGAATATCGGAATGGTCATAAATATAAGTGATATTGCCTACAGGGTCGTAGGTGTAGCGCAGATCCTGCACGCTCTGATTTTCGGTTTCATTAAAAGGAGGCTGGGGACGGATGGTTAACATTCGGGTTAACCGAAATGTTTTGGAATCGTACTCATAACTGGTGGTGGCTTGATTGCCATATTCAATTAAGGTTCGCTGTCCCTTAGCGTTATAGTCAATATTAGTAACGGCGTGTAAATCTGCGGTGGTAGGGTCAAGCAGGTTTGTGGGGGTAGTGCTTTGGCGCAACCACACGTCAACCTCTTCTAATAAATTAGCTTCATTGTAACTGGGCTGGATCACATTAGGAAGAGTAATGCTGTTGTGGGGAGTCACCATCATCACTGGTCGATTCAGCGCATCATATTGGGAAAAGCTGGTGAATATCCCCCGATCCGAAGTATCTAGATTGCCAAGGGCAGCATTAGCGATGGCATCTAGATCGGTTAGAGTTGAGAGTGCCGACCAATCTACTATTTGTTTATATTCCGTCGCCATTGTTCGGCTACTTGACAAGAGATTTCCTTTAAAATCAAACCTTTCGTTAGTAACTACTCCAGCTTGGTCGTAATGCTGGTAAAGCTGACCTTTCAAATTGCGCTCTGCTTCCGAGTGAGTCTCACCATAAACCAACCGCTCAACCAATGCTTCTCCTTCTCCAGGTTGCTGCACAAAACTATGGGTGGGTCTCTGTAATTCGTCGTAGGACATTCTAAACATTTGATTGCGACTGTCCCAACGTCGAATAGGGTTACCTGCCACATTGTTGAGCAGCCAACGTTCTCCCGCTTCCATGCTGTGCTGGTGAATCACATTTCCCAACAGGTCATAGTCGTACACCATCACCTTCCGCTCTAAGGCATCAGTCACAGAACGCTGATTCCCTTCAATATCAAGCTCAACCCGCGTCTCATATTTCTGCTCTGAACCATTATCATCTGTGCCGTTATCGGCAATGGTGAGAAACGTGCGTCCCAATACATCTAGATGAACGACGGTAGGAGTGTTGGCGTGTTTTGCACTCAGCCAAGCTGCTCTGGTCTCTTGGTCTGCTGGCTCAGGAGCATTAGGATTGGGACTACCACGGTCTGCGTACCACTGACTCTCCAGCACCGTATCATTTTCATCCCAAGTTTCCTGATACCAGCTATCAAACTCCACTTTAGAAAAAGTGCCATTGGGTAAATCTGTCCGAATGACTCTCTCTAAAGGGTCGTAGTGAATAATCGGAGTTACGCCACACTCAACTAAATCATCTTCATCTTCGTAGGTATGGGTAGGACTGAAGAAAGGCTCGTATTGCTTGACTGGTTTACCTTTATTGTTAAAAATCGTGCGCCCCGTGCCAACCCAACGCGGATCTGTACGCTGTAGATTCTGGTTACAGCGTAAGACTCCTTGAGCATCCCGCACGGGAGCGAGTCCTGCTTCTGCCTGTATTTTTTGCTGAATTTCGCGACCAAACCCATCGGAGTAGGTAAAACTCACCTGTACTTTAGACTCTTCCCCCGCTGCGAGGTCACTGACATGGGTTTCTCTAGCTAACGTAGCAGCAAAGACGGGTTCTCGCCCTTCTTGCCCTTCAGTATTGATAAACCTTTCTAGGTCGTAGATAACCCGAGTGGTAGCATTTCCTAACAGAGATACTGCGGTAGATAGAGGATTCTGGGAAAACTCATCAATCTGCTGTTGAGTGAGATCGGCCTCAAAGTTATCTAAAGAATCACCTTCCTGGGGAGAGGGCGGAACTTTACCCATCACTGCTGTTCCCGCGACCATTCCCAGAGCATCAAAAACTACCTGAGAGCGATTTCCATTGGGGTCGGTAATTTCCTCTGGCTGGAGGGTTCGATAATTATTACGCACTTGAACAGTATTACCTAGAGGATCGATTGTCTGAGTCGTTAACAAACTATGAATATCGTAAGTAGTTTGATAGATTTGCTCGAAAGGATCTTTAATCTGACTCACCAGGTAAAACTGAGCGGGATCGAAGGCCTGTCGCCCCGATGGAATCCACCAATTGCCCTCTAGCCGAACATATCTTCCTTCCTGACTTAACAGATTATTTAATTCTCCAGTCCCAATCTTGCTGTTATAAATTACGTCAAGCAGCCCAGGAGTAAAGGCTAACTTGAAGCTTTCACAAGGGAGAGCTAATGATTTCACTTCCCCTAAGTTCAAACGAGCAGGATCGGTGGTATTTGCTTGATTATTAGCTCGGTAATAGTTTCTAACATGCTCAATTACTCGCTTTTGACCCCCCCTACTGGCGGATTCCTCATACTCAATCTCTGTTGCTGTGGCGATTTGGCCGCGGATAGCTTCAAGTGTGAAGGGGCTGAAAGAGGGTAACCCCGTTACCTCTATACCAGTAATCTCATAGGTGCGCGTCTCAATTGGCACTCCAATGCGGTACCAGTCAGCCTTGTCCGGCTTATTGGTCACTTGGTTTTCGGTATAGGTGATTAACGGCTTACCCTTAGTCGGCTGATCCTCAATTTTCCCTTGCTCTGGATGTTCGGGAGTTCTGCGGGGATAGGAGATCGCCACTGATTTAAGTACATTGCCAAACTCATCCACCTCTAGAGTCATCTGATGAGCAATGCGAGGGTCATCTGGGTTGCGCTCATATTGATAAGAAATGCTTTCCCTTGGGTGGGTAAAAAATACCGCGTAGCGTTCCTTCGCCAAGGGTTGAACTAACCGAATTTCATAATTCGATTCGGTAACGGTGTAGGGATGTTCTGCTTGCTCTGATTCATCTAGGGCGTAGACTTCCTGTCGGAGAACTTGCCCCCTCAGAGAACGGCAAGCTTCGCGTTCTTCTTGGACAGAGAGTCCATCAGGTAAAATTGTATCGGGTAATAAAACAGCTTGAGCATCACCTTTGTAATATTCCTCGGCAAATAATTGAGAAATATGTTCGCGGTCTAAATAGAACCCTGTATGAAACCAAGTTTTGGTCAAGATTGGAGGAATGTGTAAGCTTTCATCCGTGGCATTGGTGACTCCATCACCTTGAAACAGCTCAAATGTTTCCGTATCGCGTTGTTCGACATAGCCAAAACCGCGAAATTCCCTTTCTTCACCATCAAAATAACCGTGACGATAGCGATAGGTTGAAACTAATCGATTTCCAGTGATCTGGTCGATTGTTTCCACTTTTTCTACCACCTGCACGGGAAATGCCAATTTTGTAATCCAAGGTATACCTGTTTCAGGATTATCTCTGTCTTCAAGATAAAACTTCGTGGAGGAAGCATAATGGAGTTTGGTTTCTGCCCCCAGATTATTCACGATCGAAATTAGCAAATGGGGTTTTTTGCCATTCAACAGATCGAGATATCGCATCTGCTGATATCTGTATTCTGGTAAAGAAGAAGACCAAACTAAACAGGCAGTGCCTCGCCCCAAAAGATCGACAACGCTAACACTAGAAAGAGGATCGGCAACGGGTAAATTCTTAATCCGATGGGGTTCACTCCAGCTATTCCCAGCCTGATTAAACCAGAGACTAATCGCTTTGCGCCCCAAATAAACAAAATCCGTTGTCCCAGAACCATCAATATCCGATAAGCGCACCCGTTTAGGATCGAATATTTCTGGATGGTCGAAAACTGGAGGCCGATCCATCGTAACTTTGGCTCCAAACCTTCCGTAACCTAGATTCGGCCAATAACAAATCTGCTGATTGCGAATCCGTAAGATATCCACCAAACCATCTCCACTCATATCCGCTAGGAAGATAGATTCCAAGACATCGGCAAAAACTAAAGTTGCCCCCTGCTCTTCATCCTGAAGCTTTTGAATGCGTTCTGCGGAACCGTAACCTTGATGTGCCTCAGAAGGGTACCAAACAAAAACATCATGTTCGGAAATCAGAATATCGGCCAAACCATCCCCATTGAGGTCAATATATTTTAGATTGGGGTCTTCCCAGTTAATACTAGGAGAATGCTCAAAGGGAGTAAAGTTTTTCCATCGACCTGCTCGATCGCTGGGATTAATCCGATTTTCTCGTTCGTAGTACCCAGATAAAGTACCAAAAGAGACTAAATCGAGGGTGCCATCTCCTGCTAAATCCAAGAGTTGTTGTCTACTACTCTGTAAACTGGCGATCGAGGGTTTAGTTGCCACCAATTCTTGAGAGCCAAATCTCAGAGCTTTTTTGCTTCCTAAAGATTCATCTTCCTCCTGAGGAGCATCACCATTGCTAATACCTAAATTGCGTTTATAAAACCAACCCTTAGCTTGCTCTGTTAAAATGCCAGATATACCCTCACTATCAAGATCGATCCATTGATAGTGACTATTATCTAAACCAATGGGTAAATTCTTTAAACTATCTTGGTCAACAAATTCAATGAGATCGCTATTTATGTCTGGTTTTTCGTAGTTTAGTTCTATGGGGGGATAAGACCTTTGACGATAGTTATCAGTTGTAGAGTCATAACTATATCCAGTCTGGGTAACTGATTTTAAATAGGTCGCAACAGGATTTTTCTCATAACTAAAATCTGTGGAGCGTACTAGGAACCAATCTTTAGCTGGAGAAATTATACCTTTTTCATCAAAGCGATGGAACATCAGCGCTCGCTGACAAAGACGCTGGGTTCTAATTTCAAAACCTGCTCGATAATCGGAAAAAGCATCTAACCGTAGTGACCAATTATTGACTTCTGCTTTTGGTTCAGGATCATTGAGCTCGTGTTCTCCATAATCAAACACAACCTGAAATAACCACTCTTGATTAAAATTATCACCTTCAATTAGAGAGACATAATCATCAGGTATCTCTTCAGCTTGCTTATAGGGAGTTCGATTGCCATAAAGAATACGCTTTAAATAAACATTGCTATAACTTTTCTGATTTTTGAGGCGATTTTTGTTATGGAGCTGAGTAGCGGGAACTTCTAAATCATCCTCTTGTTTATATTGGTATAGAGTAAGATTACCCTTATCATCATAACTGGCTTCTAGTAACCACTTGAAGACCTTCGCCTCATTTTCAGGATCGACAACCCTACTTTTTAATTCCTGATAGTGTTGACCATAAATACTAGTGACATTATCTTTAGAAAGCGATCGCCAATGAACATCCCCCGTATCTTGATGCTCCCAACGTTCAATCCGAGCAAATAATCCCTCAATTCGCGGACGATAACGTCGCACATTATAAGTTCCCGTTTGAGGATAACTACTCAAATGCTGAGGCGAAACATCATTAGGGATATTGACAATTCGAACATCATGGTCATGGCGATCGCTATCTTTCAGTTGCGGAACCAGATCTTCAGCCCCAGACAGTAAGAAAATATCAGAATCGATCGCATCTCGATATTGGGGCAATCCCTTTTGAGTTTTGCGCGTAATCGAAGGAACTTCCAAACTCCAGCCCAAGCCAAAAGAGCTATTACCCGAACCAGAATCATAATTCAGGGTTAGTTGTGGAGAAAATCCCGAGCGCCCAGGTGAGACAAAGATCGCAATAGCGAGAGAGCCTGTCCCAGTTACTGGGTTCATAGAAAACTTCTCTCCTATCCCCTGAATTGCTCCACCTCCTTTGGGCAAAGATACCGCTGGAGGAGCAGAAACATAACCGCGATCGCTATTTTTAGCTTGATTGTTGCTTTTTAAGCTCGGGCGATCTAGCATCTACTTAACCTCAGATTTAAACAAGTTTCTATTCCTATTCAATCCACTCTCAATTCAGCAATGCCCCCTACCGCACGCTGCTTATAGGTAGATTGTGGCTTTTAGAGAAAAAACAAGATTTATACTTTTTATTTTGATTTAACTGCTTCTTTTAAACTAGAAAAAGATTGTGAGGAAATTATGTGCCAACTCAAAATGTTACATAACGTCACTGACTTAAGCATTTTTGGGGTGGTGCAACTTTTTGGTGGTGCAATTTTTTTGTGTTTAGAGGTTTAATCCGAACTCATATTTATTGATGAATAGCCCAATCACTAACAACTGGTTGCGGGTTTTTTCTCTTGGATTAATTTGTCTGAAATCCTATATCTACCTAGAGTCTCATTAACCTAAGCTAAAGTGGGTCAAGTCATTTTAATCGGAGGAACGGTTGAAACAAGAATGCCTCAATCCC
>JAAUYG010014121.1_pt1 | contig 34666 bp, 29 predicted proteins | sample 7278091 | NCBI WGS metagenome assembly JAAUYG01 (sample SAMN14350201, study PRJNA611818) | marine sediment metagenome | isolation source: surface marine sediment (0.6m) | place: French Polynesia: Moorea | collected 2018-08 | reverse complement strand
GATCACAAATGCGCCTTGATGACGCTACTATGAACAGGGTTTTATTTTAAATCTTAACAAGATGTTTGATTTTAGTTAATCTTACCTTAACCAAAGTTTGAAACCCAATTTTTTGTTTTTATAAATCATTCAATCTAGACTCATTAAAATTAAAGATGTCACAGACAGAAAAACTTTATGAAGGCAAGGCAAAAATTCTCTATTCAACAGAAGTTCCCGAGATATTGCTAACTGTGTACAAAGATGATGCTACTGCTTTTAATGCTCAAAAAAAAGGACAAATAAAGGGCAAAGGAGAAATGAACTGCCAAATTACCGCAGCCTTGTTTGAGTGGTTGGCATCGGTGGGTATTCCCACACATTATATAGATTCTCCTCAACCAAATCAGATGAGAGTTAAAGCTGTTACTATTGTGCCTGTAGAAGTAGTAGTTAGAAATATTGCAGCAGGAAGTCTTTGTCGCCAAACAGGATTACCAGAAGGTCAAGTATTACCTTCTCCTTTAGTAGAGTATTACTATAAAAGTGATGAATTAGGCGATCCATTGTTGACTCGCGATCGCATTTTTTTATTAGATCTAGTTACCCCTGAAAGACTAGTAGAGATTGAAAATATGGCACGTCAAATAAACAAAAACCTGCAAAAATTTTTTGACCAATGCAATATTACCTTGGTAGATTTCAAACTAGAATTTGGCATTGACACTCAACAAAATTTACTCTTAGCGGACGAAATTAGTCCTGATACTTGTCGTCTTTGGGATAAAAATGAAACCGATCCGCAATCTAGAGTAATGGATAAAGACCGCTTTCGTAAAGATTTAGGAGAAGTAGAGTCAGCTTATCAACAAGTTCAACAGCGAGTTTTGGCACAATTTAAAAAATAAACTATATTAGTTTAAATTGTTTGTTTCATGTGTACTAATTATACTTGCTAAAAATTCAACTTTAATGCTTCAATGCTTCAATTTAATAAAAATAATTCCTTAAGACAAATAGGAAAAATCAAGTGATATGAGGAGTCATATTGCTCTAATAGTTAATTGACGTATCATAACAATTTGAATACAACTATTTAATTAAACTCAGTTTTATTTTTAGTAAAATCAAGCAAAATTAGTTGCGTATCGAGTGAGAAAACTTAAAGTAAGACCAGAACTAAAATTGTTAACTTGTTAAATGCTCTATTTGGTGTGTGGAAGTGTTAATTGAATCAAAAAACTTACGTCTATCTCCTACTTTAATTACAATCCTGGCAACGATCCTGACTCTGGGCTTATCTCTGTCTACTAAAGCAGAAAATAAAAATCTCACTGTCCAATCATCAGACAGAATAATAACGACAAATGGTGCAGCCTTACTAAAAAACATTAAGCCGACTCAAATATCTCAAAATCCGAATTCTCCATCACAATTACCGTCCCAACCTAATTCTGATGGACAAGTAGACCCCAATATTAAATTACCTGAGTTTCAACCACCTCAACAAGAGCGATCGCCTAACGTTGATGGAGTCCAGTCGCCTGAAAATACAGAAGAGGGGGACAATTCTCCAGAATCGGCAAACGATCCTCGTGTTCTTGTAGCAGAAGTATTGGTAGAAGGGGCTAATGAAGAACTAGAAGATATTGTTTATGCGACTATTAGCACAGAACCAGGTAGAACTACAACTAGAACTCAGTTACAAGAAGATGTTAACGCTGTTTATGCCACTGGTTATTTCCAAAACGTGGAAGTAACTCCAGGGGATACATCTTTGGGGGTGAGGATCACATTTATGGTTGAACCTAATCCAATCTTAAATCAGGTTACAATCGAAACTGTTCCCGAAGGAGAAGCCAGTACGGTTTTACCGCCAGAAAAAGTTCAGGAATATTTTGGCAAGAATTATGGTCAAATTCTTAACCTGAGAGAACTACAAGAAGGAATTATTAAAATTAATGAATGGTATAGCAATAATGGTTATGAACTAGCCCAAATTGTAGGTTCTCCCCAAGTCAGTCCTAATGGTACAGTTGTCTTAGTTGTTGCAGAGGGAGTCATTGAGGATATCCAAGTTAGGTATTTTGATGAAGATGATGAACCAAAAGAAGGTAAAACTCGTGAATTTATCGTTAAGCGCGAAGTAGAATTACAGCCAGGGGATGTTTTTAAACGAGATACGGCTCAAAGAGATTTACAACGCGTTTTTGGATTAGGCATTTTTGAAGATGCTCGTTTTTCTTTTAGCCCAGGCAAAGATCCTAGCAAGGTAATAGTTAACATAGATGTGGTAGAAGGTGGTAGCGGTTCGGTTGCTGCGGGGGCTGGGTTTAGTTCTGATAGTGGCTTATTTGGCACAATTAGTTATCAGCAACAGAACTTAGGCGGTAATAATCAAACTTTTGGGACAGAATTCCAACTTGGGGATGATAGCTTCTTGTTTGATGTCAGCTTTAGCGATCCTTGGATTGCTACTAGTGAAAGTCGCACGTCTTATACCGTTAATGGCTTCCGTCGTCGTTCTGTATCATTAGTATTTAATGGAGATGACGATATCGAAACTTTTGACGATGATGGCGATGGTGATTCTCCTCGCATAGTTCGCACAGGGGGCGGTATTAGCTTTTCTCGTCCTTTACCCACCGATCCTTTTGCACGTCGAGAATGGACACTATCGACAGGTTTTCAATATCAACGGGTAGAGGTTAGAGACGGTGATGGTGATATTGTTCCGTTGTCAGAAGACCCAACTCCAGATGACGGTATAGACGATCGCATAAACCTTGCCTTTAGCGATGACGGTACAGACGATTTATTTACTTTCCGTTTTGGGGCTACTCGCGATCGCCGTAACAATCCTTTACAACCGACTAAAGGTTCAGTATTAAGACTAGGAACGGAGCAAACTGTGCCTATTGGTTCGGGTAGTATCCTGTTCAATCGTATTCGGGCTAACTACAGTCAATTTTTTCCAATTAATATTATTCGCTTTAATGATGGACCAGAAGCATTAGCTTTTAATGTCCAAGCAGGAACAGTGATCGGTGATTTACCTCCCTACGAAGCTTTTATTTTGGGCGGTAGTAATTCTGTACGGGGTTTTGGGGATGGAGAAGTTGGTAGCGGGAGGAATTATTTTCAGGCTACGGCAGAATATCGTTTTCCCATCTTTAGAATTGTCGGAGGGGCATTATTTTTTGATTACGGGACGACTTTGGGTTCTGATGATGATGTGCCTGGAGATCCATCTGTTATCAGGGGATTACCTGGCAGTGGCTATGGTTATGGTTTAGGCGTTCGGGTGCAGTCTCCTCTAGGACCAATTAGAGTAGATTATGCCATTAATGATGATGGTGATAGCGAGATTCAATTTGGTATTGGCGAGAAATTTTAATCTGTAAAATTTTAATCTGTAGGGGTAAACAACCGTTTACCCAAAAGAGTTATGGGAAGTACGGTTAAAAAAGAGTTTAAGTTGTCAGGAGTTGGGTTGCATTTCGGGGTGCATACCAACGTAAAAGTGATGCCTGCAAATCCTGGAGATGGTCGCTATTTTGTGCGGTTAGATCTGCCTGAAAAGCCTATAATCCCTGCCCAAGTTCATGCAGTGGGACAAACTACCCTATCTACGGAATTAGTGGCGAAAAAGGCAAAAGTGAGGACAGTAGAACATTTATTAGCTTCCTTAGTGGCGAGTGGGGTAGACGATGCGCGGATTGAAATTGATGGGGAAGAAGTTCCTTTACTAGATGGTTCGGCTAAAAACTGGTGTGAGGCGATCGCTAAAGTAGGAATTATTAATCATCCTAGCTCTTCATCTCGTACTTCTATTAGCCTTAAAGAACCAATTTGGATTAGAGATAATGATTCTTTCGTTGCTGCTTTACCGGCACCTCAAACTCGTTTTACTTATGGCATCGATTTTCCCTACGAGGTGATTGGTAATCAGTGGCATAGTTGGAACTCAAATCAAGCTAGTTTTGCCACTGAAATTGCCCCCGCCCGTACTTTTGGTTTTGCCGAACAAATAGAGCAACTGCAACAAGCAGGTTTGATTAAAGGGGGAAGTCTAGAAAATGCCCTGGTTTGTAGTCATTCTGGATGGGTTAATCCTCCTTTAAGATTTACGAATGAACCAGCCCGTCATAAACTATTAGATTTAGTAGGGGATATTAGTTTATTAGGTCAGTTGCCGATAGCTCATTTTATTGCTTATAAGGCTAGTCACAAGCTACATATTGAATTAGCAACTAAATTAGCCAGTGTTATCTCAACCTAATAATATTTATCCAAGATAAGTTTATCAAGTAAATAAAATAAATCTCTAATGCCAACTGTTAACGATTCCGTCCTAGAAACTCGAAATCCTGAGCTTAAAACAACTTTTAATGTTCAAGAAATTCATCAACTATTACCCCATCGCTATCCTTTTGCTCTAGTAGATCGTATTATCGATTATGTACCTGGAGAAAAAGCCGTTGGGATTAAAAATGTTACCTTTAATGAACCCTTTTTTCCTGGACATATTCCCGACTTTCCTTTAATGCCTGGCGTACTCATGGTAGAGGCAATGGCACAAGTTGGAGGTATTGTATTAGTTCAATTGCCAGGAATGGCTGGCAAGTTTTTTGCTTTTGCTGGAATTGATAAAGTTCGTTTTCGCCGCCCTGTAGTACCTGGCGATCGCTTGACAATGACGTTAGAACTCCTATCATTAAAACAAAATCGCATTGCCAAAATGCAAGGTAGAGGTGAAGTGGATGGAGAACTTGCTGTTAAAGGGGAAATGATGTTTTCTTTGATCGAAAAATAAAATTGGTGTCCAGGTGAAATCCAATAAAAATATTTATTATTATCAACTAATAACTAGCTAAAGGTTATTTTGGTTATGTTGATTTTGCCTGTTGCTTATTCTGGCACTTTAAAGATTTGCCAAAATTAGACAAGCTATTGCCTCTGGGAGAATTGATCTTGAGTGCCTTAATTCATCCGACTGCTGTTATTAATAATAATGCCCAACTACATCCGACGGTGCGAGTTGAACCCTATGCGGTGATCGGTAGTCAGGTTAGTATAGGTGCAAATACTATAGTAGGTAGCCATGCCATCATTGATGGATTAACGGAAATTGGTAGAGATAATCAGATTTTTCCTGGCGCAGCTATTGGCTTAGAACCCCAAGATTTGAAATATAAAGGGGCAAATAGTCGGGTTATAATTGGCGATCGCAATCGTCTTCGTGAATATGTCACTATTAATCGCGCCACCGACGAAGGAGAAGCCACTACTATCGGTGATGACAACCTTTTAATGGCATATAGTCATGTAGGTCATAATTGTGTGATCGCTAATGAAGTAATTATTGCTAATAGTGTGGCACTGGCAGGTCATGTTCATGTAGAATCAATGGCAATTATTAGCGGTGTTTTGGGTGTCCATCAGTTTGTTCATATTGGACAGATGGCAATGGTAGGTGGCATGAGTCGTATTAACCGTGATGTCCCCCCTTATATGACGGTAGAAGGTAATCCTGCCAAAGTGCGATCGCTTAACCTGACAGGGTTAAAAAGACGTGGCTTTAGCACCACTGAAATCCGAGAACTTAAAAAAGCCTTTCGACTGCTGTATCTACAGCATATCCCTCTCAAAGATGCGATCGTGCAACTAGATATGCTATCCGACAATAAACACATTCTGCATCTACAAAAATTTATTCAGCTTTCCCTAGCTAATGGCAGAAGAGGACCTATTTCAGGAAAATAGTTGAAGATACGTTTACTATTGTTTTTTTGTTGCTTATAGATTTATGATTAACTAACACAGCATTTTTCCCGAACTCCGAATTCCGTAGCGTAGCTTCTCGCGCAGCGAGTACTCCGAACTCCAAACTCCGAACTCCTTGCCTCACGCTAGTAATATCTAGTTTTCGATGCACATCAGCTTAACAATCTTTTTAAACTAGCTTCCATAACATCAGTAGTTTGCCCAGAAACACTAAATAATAAAGCTTCTCGATAAACTCTCCCTGCATTAGAATTTAAATCGTTAGCTACGCCACCAGAAGCAATTACCGCAGCTATGCTACAACGTGCAGCTAAATTAATCGCCTTGGCGCGAAGTTTAAGTTGTTGTTCATAGGGGAGATTATTATCTAATTTTGAGGCGATCGCTTGTTCCTCACATTTTTTAACTCTTGCTGTTAGAAATTGCCAAGATTCTTGTAAAAAATTTAGTTGTTTTGTTTCTCCCGCAGCAAACAGGATATCTAACCCTGCATAAGCGCATCCTAGAGCAAAAAAACCATGATTAAGGACATTTTTACGGCTACTTACGTGAATTGCTCCTGCTGGTTTGATCGCTATCAGGCGATCGCGAGGTAAAAACCACTGATTTATTTTCGCACTAACCGTATTAGTTGCAGCCATTGCCATTAATTCCATAGGCTTACTCAGGGCAATTTTACCTCCAGACTCTTGTAACTTGTTTTGCAATGGCAACATTCCATAAAGCTCTCTACCATCAGGTAAGGTTGCACCTAGGATAAAGTGAGCAAAAAAATCATAGCCAGTGATCCAGGGAACTATTCCTGTTAAAAGATATCCTTCGGTTGTCTCAGTAGCTTTCATTATAGGTACTCCACGACGACGAAGATGGGAAAAGCCCACTCCCAATAGAGCATCTCCCGTCGCCACATAAGGCAAAAACTTTTGTTGTAGAGATTTGTTATCGCTTTTTGCCAACATAGCTACCGCGCTTTGATGTTGAGTTTGTAAAAAAGTTAAAGCACCTGAAACTCTCGCCAGCATAATTTGCCAACGATGATAATCTGCTTCCTTTAAACCAGCACCACCTAAATTTGAAGGAACTTTTAACGCTAACAAAGAGCGATCGCCCATTCCTCTTAGTGCTGTTCTAAGAACGTCAGGATCGCGATCGATGTCATTGGCTAAAGGTGCTATCTGTTCTTGGAGAAAAACTTGAGTTTCATAGAACTTATGCTCAAGATCTTGATGTTTCATCCGTCGTTTTCCCTTCGACGCTAATATCTTTAACGTTTCTGGCAATTCTAGATAGCTCGCTTTTTTCACTTATTGCAACGCGAGATGGTGAACCGCTAATAATCCCTTCATAATTACGGAAAGATTCTTTGATATAGGGAATTTCTGGTGCATCGGAACTAATCACATATTCCCGAATACCTTTATCATGCCACGAACCACGCATTTTAAAAACGTTCATCGCTCTAGACATCTCACCGCGAATTTCTACATATTGCAACAGAATAATCGTATCGGTAATCGTAGAAATATGAGACTCAGTAATGGAATTAGATCCTAAAAATTGATCGGTGGTATTAGTGAAAAAGCCTGTAATCTCCTCTTGTTTAGCATAGCCAGTAACACCAATTACAAACTGGCGAAAGGCATTATTGGTTACTCCTCTAGCCAAAGCTGATAGGGAATCAATCGCAATTCGAGCAGGCTTAAATTCAGTAATTTCTGACTTAATCATCTGTAAATGATCTTCCAAACCCGCGGATTCTGGATAGCTACAAAGCAGCTTGAGCAAACCTTTTTTTTCCATTTCCTCAAAATCTACTCCCCAAGAAGAAGCGTTACGAGACAACTGCGCTCTAGATTCTTCATAGGCAAACAATACAGCTCTTTCTCCCTGACGACAACCCTCTTCGAGAAATTTACTTACCAGTAGAGTTTTACCTGTTCCCGTTGCCCCTGTAGCCAAAATAATCGAGTCTTTAAAGAAACCACCACCACAGAGTTTATCCAAAGTTTTAACTCCCGATGAGCGACGTACATTGGAAGAACGTTGAGTCAGGCGCATTGCTCCCAAAGGAAATATGTTAATTCCGTCGTTAGTAATCGTAAAAGGATACTCACCCTTCATGTGGGTTGTGCCACGCAGCTTGAGGATTTCTATAGTACGACGGCGACGTTCTCCTTCTAAAACGTTGCGAATAATAATTACATTGTCCGAAACAAATTCCTCTACACCAAAGCGGGCAATTGGTCCATATTCCTCAACTCTTTCCGTGGTAAGAATTGAAGTAACTTCTAGTTGCTTGAGACGAGCCACTAAACGAAAAATTTCTCGTCTTACTACCGAAGCTGCGTCGTATTGTTGAAATACTGCTGTAACAGAATCAATTGAAACTAACTTAGCTTTATACTTGCGAATTGCATACTGAATACGCTCAATTAATGCTGATAGGTCAAAATTGCCAACTACTTCTTGACCTTCAGGATCGGGAGAAGCATCCAAGATGAACAATTTACCGCGATCGATTAAATTTTGCAAATCCCAGCCAAAACTGTAAGCATTTTCAATAATATCTTTGGGAGATTCCTCGAAGGTAACAAAAATGCCAGGAAAATCAAAAAATTCAATTCCTCGATAGAGAAACTGAACTGCTAAGAGGGTTTTACCAGTACCAGATGTTCCACTAACTAGAGTAGTTCTACCAATCGGCAATCCACCATGAGTGATTTCATCAAATCCTTCAATCATGGTACGGATTTTGCGCACTCCTTTAAGATCTTGTTCTTGTTGCTGTGGCTGATCGGAATTTGGTTGATTCATCTAAAATTAGAAACGGCGTATTTGGCTACTTAAATATTAGAGAGGATAGCTGTTCAAGAAGATACCAGTATAATATCTTACAGCAAGCAACCCAGCTAATTTATAACTTTCGTTCGCGAATTTCCTCATAGAGCAAATCTAACCCAATTAATACTTTTTCGCGATCGCTTAGATCGCCAATAATTTTGCGTACAGGAGGAGGTAATACTTTGGATAAAGTTGGAGTTGCTAGAATTTTATCTTCTTCAGCTAGTTGAGGGTTTTTCAAAACATCAATCACTTTCAGGGCATAAACTCCTTGAAAATCTTTTTCTAAAATATTCTTAAGGGTTTTTAAAGCTCTAACCGAGTTTGGTGTGTTTCCTGCAACATACAATTTTAGTACATAAGTTTTTCTAAATTGATCCATAATTCCATAATATTAAATAAATTATTAATTAATCTTGAAGCGATCACAATAAATTTTTGCTTAATTTAAAGTATAAAATTGTCTGAATAAATTTAATATCAACTATATCTTTTATTCTACTCTAAATAATAATTCTAAAGAGATATCTTCTCCAGGAATAGAGCGACGATACATTTCACATAAATGAGCAATAATATCGATTAATGCCAAACGATAATCTAGGAGAATATCTTCATTTCTTCCTTCTATCTGTAGTTGATGAGAAAACTCATCGATTAACTCCATATGAATTTCTAAAATTTGAGATGTAGAAACGTCTGCAAAAAAAGCTTGATCGACAAATTCATCAATTATTTTATTTGTTTCTGAGTTATTAGTAAAGTAATTAAGCAAAACTTTTCGATAGCTTTGACTTAATTTTTGATACAATCTTTCTTGTTTTTCAGAAGGTAAATTACGGTAAAAGTCTCCAGGATTGCGTTTGTAGTAAACCCCCAAATACCCTAATCTTTCTTTTAGTTTTCCTATCAGTCTACGCTGTTGTAGAATCAGAGAATTGCCTACTCCGTCTTTTTGCTCTTTTTGTTCCGACTTATTTTTTGGTTGATGGCTTGTAACATGAGAATTGGGAGGAAGACTTAAAAATTTGTTAATTGCCAAATTAATATAAGAGTTAATTTCTGCTATCTGAGTTGGATATAGATGTATTTCTGCTCGATGATAAAGAGTATGAGCCGATGGAACTGTCAGAGAGCTAGATAAATTTTGCTCTACGCTAGCAACCATATTAGTTGGTTGTTCAACCTCAACAATTACTGTGGGTAATAAAATTTCTGATTGCCATAATTTTTCTAAAGCTGAACTAAGCTGAGCATCGTTAACAAAAACAAGACAATCTATTTGTTCTTTATTATTGGTGATTAAGTCAACTAACTCTTGTGTCAGACTAAAACATTTAAGTTCATAGCGATCGCCACTCAAGAACTTAATTACTGATTGAGCAAACTGCTGTTGAGTAGAAAACAGACAAATGTGTAGTTTACTCGATACAGAGCATTCACTGGCACGGAAATCTTTATCTTGATGATCTGACATTGTTGGGTAAGTTATACGTTATGGTTGCTAGTGCCTTCTAATAGGAGTTAACGCTAAATAAAAGTTTCACACCTAAAACACAAGACACTAGCTTTTCCAGCGCACTGGAGTATGTAAACTCTTCTTACGCAGCCACCATTGGCTCACGGTGGTTTAACGTTGACTACCACCTAAATACATACTAATAAAAAGTTAACATTTATTTAGGCTTTTTGAGAATTGTAATGAAACATAATTCTCAACATAATGATTCTACTTGCGTAACGTACTAATATAGAGAGTAGAGTCTCTCTTCAGATTAAGCTGCTCAATTGTCAGAGCGAATGACTAACGTAACTGAGCAGGATACTAACTCGATAACCCAATAATTCCATAACTACTTAGAAGATCAGTTTGCTTCTGGAGGCAGTAACCGAGAAATTCATGCTTAGTCCCAATCTTACCCTAAATGATTTTGTTTGCCCGATACCCATCTGTCAACTAGAGACAGATTTGGGAAGTATCCTGAGAATCTTTCAACACAGTGATTGTGATTTGCTGGCAATTCCTCAAGAAAATAACAGCTGGGGAACAATTAGCTCGAAAAAGCTCCTTTCACTGATAGGTCAATTCTGGCAAAATAAGACAGCTTCCATGATTGGGCATCCTAAAAATGTAACTCACGGCGAAACCTTGTTTCGTTTAGGTTCACAAGAGTTAAATTGTTTGATCGAGCCAGCGACTGTTTATCAATCTGACACTAAAATCGAGAATTTTTTAGGCTATTGGAAGCGTAATTCTTTAGCTAACAACCAAACTAAATATCTAATTGTTAATCATCAAGGCAATCTACAGGGTTTATTAAACACGGAAAAATTACTAGAATTTTTGGTCTCTAAGTTTCATCAATCCCAGGCTGTATATTCTAGCTTGCCAGTTTTACCTATCTCGTTAATAAACTCCCTTGACTCTATTGCACTACCTCTAAAATTAGAAACTCTTGCAGGAGAAAATTTCTATGTTAATCAACATTGGCAAAAATTAGTTGGCACATCCGAGGAAATCACACCTCAACAGCCACAGTCAGAGGATTGCTCTATTGCTTCCTGGTGGGGCAAACAACAGTTATCTGAACACCAACAAAATGTTTTTTCAGCAACTAATAACCAGGATAACCCCATAGAAATAGCTAATGCTATTAATTATCAATGTTTAACTGCTAGCTTGCCACTAAATAACTTGTCTAGGAAGCTAAGTTTAAACTTAGATTCGGAGTATCTACCAACTGCAATTCCTGAGCATTTTGTTCCGTCATGTCTTTTAGATAATCCTCAAATAAATCCAGCCGCCAATTCGACTTTCAGCATCCAAATTGAGCAGAAAAAAGACTGGAGCTATATTAAAATTCCTTTAGCTATTGCTCCTCAAAAATTGCAAGACACAACTACTTCTATATATTGGTTGATCTTGGCAATTAAGCAACCATTAGAAGGGTCTGAAGATAATTCACTTCCAAAGACTTTAGCAGTTCCAGAAACAATAGCAGATCAATTATTAGCAACTATTAGCCACGAACTTAAATCTCCCCTAACAGGTATTGTTGGTTTATCCAGCTTGCTTAAAACACAAAAACTAGGTCAACTTAATCAACGTCAGACTCGCTACATGAAATTAATTCATGGTAGTGGCAAAAGGTTAATGAATATTGTCAACGACTTATTAGAACTTACCAGTTTGGCTACTGGTAAATTGCCGTTACAGCCAGAAATAGTTAATTTAGAATCTTTGTGTCGGCAAGCGTATCAACAGGTTGTAACTAAGCTAGAACCAACAACAGCAGCAAAATTAGACTCAGACTTTATAGGCGATACTCCCCAGTTTCAGATAAATATAGAGTCAGGATTAGGATTGGCGATCGCCGATAAATCTCGCCTATCGAGTATACTTTCTCATCTGATTTTAGAAACAATCCAGTTTTCTGAGCCTCTAAACAATAAATTAGAAATTAAAATTAAATATTTAGAAGATTGGACAGCCATTGTAATCAGCAATGATCTTGAAACAGTTTTCCTTTCATCAGAACAAGTAGTTTCTCAGTTACCACCATTCCCAGAAGATGCTGCCTCTTTAAAACAGCAATCTGGTTTAAATTTAACTATCGCTAAATATCTGGCAAAAGTTCTCGGAGGAGATGTTCTTAGCATCTATTCTGCTAGTAGTTGTCAATTTACTTTGTTATTGCCTGGAGATAGTTCTCAGTTAACTCATTTATCTGCAAATTTAAGTCCAGTAGTCAAACAAGAGCAGCATCATGACCGAGAGGGGTGGCGAGGGAACCTCGCCATATCCAATCGAGGTGTTGACAAAAACGAAAATGCTGTTACTAAACCGCGTCATCTAACTATTTTGTGCATCTATCCTGAACCTGAAGTTATTAATTCAGTGACATCAACTCAGAGTGGTTTAAATTTTAATCTCAAAAGTTGGGCAGAACAAGATTGGTCAACCACTAATGAACAGCAATTATCTTATCAACATCGCATCATTGAAGCTGATGGTTTAGAACAGGCGCATACCCTGGCTCGTATTTGGCAGTTAGATGTAATAGTTTTAGATGGCTATAAAATTGTCAATCCCTCTCAATATCTGCGATCGCTCCAAGAATCAGAATATTTGTCTGTTCTGCCTTTAATCACTCTCGATACCAGAACTACCGAAGCAGCTAATCAAATTGACGGGTTAAATGTATATCCTTGTTTACTTCCTGCTGAATGTCGCAGTGTTAGAGATTTAATGCAGGTAATTCAAATTGCCACAGGGTTAGAACATTAGACAATTGACAGTTCATTAAGTTGTAGTGTGTAGAGTAAAGACAGTGATTTCTGGGCGACTGTTAAAACGCAAAGGCAAACCTGTCATACCCAAACCACGATTGGTATATTCAATAGTATCTTCGACTTGGTTCAAACCGACAAAATATTTTCTACCCCCAGGAGGTAATACTAAAGGGTCAAGAAAAGGAATTCTGATTTGTCCTCCATGAGAATGACCTGATAATTGTAGAGCAAATTTGTGAGTTTTGGCACTTATCCCAATATAGTCTGGTTCGTGAACTAACAACACAGCAACATTATCATTTGGTAGTTGGCTAATTACTTTTTCTAAGTCTGGTTTACCCCAATAGGGATCATCTACTCCAGCAAAAGCTAGTTTTTCTGTACCGCGCTTAATCACATAGACTTGATTGTCTAAGTTAGTTACATTACTATCTACCAAAGTTTGTTTAAGTAAATCCGTAACTTTATCCCAATGATCGTGATTGCCTAAAACTGTCAGAGTACATTCGTGGGATACTAGTTTACTTAATGTCTTCTCTAGTTTTTTGAGATTAAAACGCTCATATTTAGTAATAAGATCTCCCGTAATAGCGATCGCATCTGGTTGTTGTTGGTTGACTAATTTTACAATCTTATTTAACCGTTTTTCAGGCATAAAATGACTACTATGGAGATCGCTAATCTGAACAATTTTAAACTCATTAAATGCGGGAGTTAAGTTGGGAATTACTAGCTGAATTGGCACAACTTCAATCCAGTTTGGCTCTATTTTTGAACCGTAAATATAACAACAGGTTAATAGGGTAATTACAATTACAGTAATCTTACTGAGCCATCTTTTAATAGTTTTAAGTAAAGGAGAGTAATGTTTCACTAGCATCATAAAAATGGTAACCAGACAAGAACTACTTTTTTATAGTAATCTTTATTCACAAGTTTTGACATTCTGCAATACTCTCTAGAAAATTAATTATCTGTATAGAGCAATCTAAATTTTGTTCGAGAGTCATTAATAATAATTTAATCATTAGCTAAAAGCTAAAAGCTAAAAGCCAAAAACTAATTAAAAACAAAAAATTTTAGATCTTGAAAATTATTTAAGTTATGAGATATTTAAATCAACACGCAATTATTACTGGTGGCTCTAGTGGTATTGGAAAAGCTACAGCGAAGTTATTAGCTCAACAAGGAGCAAATCTTTCCCTAATTGCTCGCGATCGCCATAAACTAGAACAGGCTCAAGAGGAGATAGCAACACTAAAAGTAGATTCAAACCAAAAAATATCAATCCTAGCGGCGAATGTAGCGAACCAGCAAGAAATAGAAACCGCTATCCAAAAAGCGATCGCCGAATTGGGAACACCAGAATTACTAATCACTTCGGCAGGAATGGCTCACCCTGGTTATTTTACTGAAATGCCCTTAGAAGTCTTTGAACAAACCATGGCAGTGAACTATTTTGGTTCTTTGTACAGCATTAAAGCTGTTTTACCAGCGATGGAACAGCAACAGCGAGGTAATCTAGTCTTAATTTCTTCTGGGGCAGGATTAATCGGCATTTATGGTTACACTGCTTATTGTCCTGCGAAATTTGCCTTGAGGGGGTTAGCAGAGTCTTTACGTGGAGAATTAAAGCCCAAAGGCATCAAAGTAATAATTGTTTATCCTCCTGATACTGATACCCCTCAATTAGCGGCAGAAAATAAAATCAAACCCCCCGAAACTAAATTGATTACAGCCACAGCGAAAACCTGGACAGCTGATGCGGTGGCTCAACAAATTCTTCAGGGGGTGACACAAGGGAGTTTGGCGATCGCTCCTGGAACAGAACTCACGATTTTAAATCGATTTCATAGCTTGCTTGCTCCTTTATTGGACTGGTATTTTGACCGAATTATTAAACAAGCCAAGAAAATTAATAATTAACAACTAACAATTACTTAGTGAATTAGTAATCAAATAAACAAATTAATCTATCTAGTGTCTGAGAGTAAGAAATTAATCTTAGAGAGTAAAGTTATCTTTAAAATCTTGTCTCGTCATGGGTTGACTAACCAGAATCCCTTCTTCCCCTAAGTTCTGGAGGGGTTTCCCTTCAACGTTAATCCAAACAGGCTCGCCACGGTTAGAACTGGTAGCCGTATAAATAACTTGGGCTAATCTGCTACTCATAGAAGCACTGCCACCACCAGAAACAAATTCTTGAGACAGATTAATATGAGTTCCCTCCTTGTCCATAGTTAAATCAAGTAACTTAGTTCCTTGAGGAATAGTTGTAGTATATTGCGAACTTTCAGGTGGCCCAGCAAAAAGAGTTTCCAAAGCAGTTTCCAAAACACGCTCAGACTTAACCGACTTTTGAAAAGTCATAGTCTTAGAAACCAATTCAATACTTTCACCCGTTGGGTTGAGCCAACAAACTTCAACAATTTTTTCTTGAGTAATGGGTTCTGGTACAGCGGGAACTTCTTCTTTAACGATGGGAGAGGGTTTAGGCTGAGAAATTCTCATTTCTCGTTCCAAGGCAGATTTTGCCCACCAAGCAGCACCTCCTCCCGCCGCGATAATAATTCCTGTAATTGCTGCCACTACAGGAAGAGAAAAACGATTTTTGTTACGATCCTGCATGGATTATGCTCCTGCTTAAGAGAAATAGGTAAAAAGATAAAAGAGCTAAGTTTTAGTTCAGGGAATTGCTTTCATCTCTTTTGAAGACAACCGCGTTGCTTTTGTTTCCATTCTGGCAAAACTGACTAATTTTAGCCTATCCTCATTTATATCTAATTGTAAGATACGAGCTAAAATTCCGTTGGCTTCTAAGGAACTTAAGTTAAAGCGATCGCTGATACCCTCGGCAAAGCCTTTTAGTAGTCTAGATGACATAGGACGACCATTTACAGTTCCCTGTGGTTCTACTAAACGAATTGTTTTACCGTTTAAAACCTGAATTTCTAATTCTAAAGCAATAGCCAACTTTCTAGAGCGACTAGCAGCAACAGAAGCTCCAGAAATACGATTAAAATCAAAATTAGTACTAGGTCTACTTAGCTTAAATTTTACTTCTAAGCGATTTGCAGGGTGTAATTCAACTTGGAGAGCGAGTAATTGATAAGCAATATTACTTGAACCAGCTTTACGCACTATGAGGTTGTTCAAAGCTGTTTGGAGTTGAGCTAAAATTTCAGGAGATTGCAAAGCTTGATTAAGATCGGCTTCAGTCAAAATCAGTTTTACTGCACCCTGTAAAGGTTGTTGTAAAGATTCTCTTAATCCATCAACACTATTAAGATTTAATTTTGAGCGATCGAGATTTATCCGATCGGTTTCTACTTCCAGAACTTCTATCCTCAGATCGGGCTTAATTCTTGCTCCTCTAGTGGCAATTCTGACTTTTTGCAATTTTCCCTGAGCAATTTGATAGCTAGGGTTATTGTCCACACGAATTGCTTGCTCCTCTAGACTAATTATCTGGGAGGCAATCCGATCAGTAACAACAGAATCAAGAAATATGCCTCCACCAGATAATAAAGACAATAATCCCGATAGCACAATCGTCAGAATTTCCATCTATAAAAACAACCTCAAAGTTATTAGCCAGGGTTAACTCTCATCAACACTTGCCCAAATTCTACAGGTTCACCGTTTTGAACAGAAATTTCCATAATTTGCCCAGACACTTCCCCTTCAATTTCATTCATGAGCTTCATCGCTTCAATAATGCACACCGTATCTCCTTTATTAATGCGATCGCCAACTGCCACAAAGGGTTCTTCCTCTGGTGCTGGCGCACTATAAAATGTCCCTACCATAGGGGAAGTAATATCAATCCATTTTTTATCATCTACCATAGGAGTAGGTGCTGCTTCGGGAGCAACATCAGCAACAGCGACAGGGCTTGTCTGTGCTGTAGTCGGTTTGAATTTTTCGACAACAGTAGGGGAGATAGCTGCAACTTGAGGAACAGAAACCAAAGCTTTTTCCTTACGTACAGTCAATTCAAAGTCATCACTTTTGAGGGTCAACTCCGTAATATCGGTTTGAGAGATTGCCCCCAGTAAGTCGCGGAGTTCTTGAAAATTTATAGACACAAACTATACAACCCTTAATTCTAGTAATTTTGTCAACTCTCGAAGATAGCTGTGTAGTAGTACATATCTGAGAGATTTAGAAACTCGTTGATTCTTTAAAAGTGGTTAATTTTCTCTACCCAAATAAGAACCATCACGAGTATCAACTTTAATTTTTTCACCAATGGAGATAAACAAAGGTACCATTACCTGCGCCCCAGTTTCTAAGGTAGCGGGTTTAGTTCCTCCTGTTGCGGTATCTCCTTTTACTCCAGGATCGGTATCAGTAATTTCTAAAATTACTGAGGTAGGTAATTCGATTTCTAGTACTCTGTCGTCCCAAAAAATTACATTAACTTCCATTTCTTCTTTCAGAAAATTAATGCGGTCGCCCAAGCTTTCGCCATTCATGCGAGTTTCTTCGTAAGTTTCCATATCCATAAAGACAAATTCATCTCCATCTTTATAGGTATGCTGCATAGTACGTTTTTCTAAATTAGCCTGGGGTACGGTTTCACCAGCGCGGAAGGTTTTTTCTACCGTATTACCAGTCTGTACATTTTTGAGCTTAGTCCTGACAAAAGCCGAACCCTTACCTGGTTTGACATGGAGGAATTCTACTACTCGCCAGACAGAGCCATCAAGCTCGACAGTAACCCCTGTGCGAAAGTCATTACTAGAAATCATGAAGCTAAAAATACTTGCTTAGAGATCGACATTTAATTGTACCTGATGAAGGATACAGGAAAAAGGATGAAGATCGAGACTTGAGTACCAAAGAAGTAAAGAAATGTTGACAAGGGAGATCGATAACTAAGAACATACACCTTAGTAGGTTTGGTTTGTCTTATGTCCACGCCGCAATCAAGATGAAATTTATGAACACACAAGAAAATATAATTTTTAGTTGGTGCAAGCCTTGGTTAATCAATCGAGTCTTTACGGTTGTAATAACTCTGACAATCTTTGTAGCTGGTTTTATTGGTTGGCAACCCCAAGCGTCTGCAATTCTCGCTCAAGGAGATGCTGTGACCGATCCTCAAGCTATTCTTCGATATTCTTTACCTATAGATAACGATTTTGTTAGAAAACTTCAGAGAAATTTGGAAGATGTTTCTAATCAATTACGTGGCAAACGCTGGAAAAACATTGGCCGCGATCTTAAAAATGCCAGTTTTGTTTTGTCTTCTCGTCGACAGCAGCTATTAGCAACTGTCCCTGAAGAACGAAAACCTCAGGCAGAATCTTTAATTGAGCAGTTAACTAGCGGAACTGAAGAATTAAAAGAGATCGTTGAAGCCAAAGATCGTGAAGCAACTTATATTAAAAGAAAAGAACTACTCGGTTTGGTCAGCGATTTAGAAGAATTGATGGTAGTTGGCTATCCTTTTGAAGTACCAGAAGAATATAATAATTTACCGCAGCTTTTAGGTCGCGCCACCGTAGCGATGGAGACGAATAAAGGTGATTTGGAAATCGTGATTGATGGCTATAGTGCGCCTGTCAATGGTGGTAACTTTGTTGATTTAGTTCAAAGAGGATTCTATGACGGTTTAGACTTTAACCGTGCTGAAGATTTCTATATTCTGCAAGCGGGCGATCCTCCAGGAGAAGCAGATGGTTTTATTGACCCCAAAACAAATGAATACCGTGCTATTCCCCTAGAAGTATTGGTGAAAGGAGATGATTCGCCTGTTTATGGTGATACTTTGGAAGAATTGGGTCGCTATTTAGACCAGCCTGTAATTCCGTTTAATGCCTATGGGGCGATCGCTTTAGCTCGTCCTGCTGACGATCCTAACGGCGGCTCTTCGCAATTTTTCTTTTTTAAGTTTGATACGGAAATTACTCCTCCTGGATATAACTTGATGGATGGACGTTATTCGGTATTTGGTTATCTAGTAAAAGGGAAAGAGGTTCTTGAAGAATTAACCGCAGGTGATAAAATTATCTCGGCTAAGGTGATTGATGGTCTTGATAACTTAAAAGAATCATAAAAAAAAGCTGTTAGCTATTAGCTAGTTATGAGAATTGGGATTGCGCTCCTCAAAAGCCAGAAGCTATTTGATCGAACAATCAACAACATTCCCAGTTCTGAGTCTTTTCACTTTGATGGCTCATATTTTTCATTGTGATTGAAGATAGCTAACAGCTAATGGCTAATAACTATTCACTTCCTATTCTCAAAAGCGAGCGCCAGAATTATCTACTCAAGATATAAAGAGAGTAAGTGAAACTTCAAGACATCGCGATCGCTTATTGAAACTTGAAAGAAAAAATTAATAAATTATTACTATTTTGATCGCTAAAAATTGAAATCAAAATAACTTGTTATCCTACCATAAAACAATTGAATTTTATAAATAAAAACATTATACAACTATATAGTTAAATAGCTAAAAAAACCTAAAAATCTTCTGAAGTCATTGGTAACTCTAAATTATTGGTTTAAATATCGATAAACGCTAGCTTTAAATTTGTTCAATTTACAGTTTTTTTTAGGGTGGAATGAACGGTTACAATGGCAAATAGCTACTTTTTAGTTATTACGCAGCTTAAAACTCACAGTAGAGATTTTAGAAAATGAGTGATGAATCACTGCTGGTTAAAGATCTGGGTGAACAACGTTTATTAGAAAAGCTACAGCGTTTCTGTCCTCAAGATGTTGTAGGAGATGATGGAGCGATTCTAGAAACTACTCCTGATAAGTCATTGGTGGTTACTACCGATGTATTGGTGGATGGGGTTCATTTTAGCGATCGCACTACTACTGCTTTTGATGTGGGCTGGCGTGCTGCTGCTGCTAATTTATCCGATTTGGCAGCCATGGGAGCTAATCCCCTGGGGATTACTGTGGGCTTATCTTTACCAGGAGAACAGGCAGTTGATTGGGTCGAAGAACTTTATCGGGGGATGGATTGTTGCCTGAAAGTTTATCAAACTCCTATTGTTGGAGGAGATATTTGTCGCTCGACCGTAAGCAGTATTGCCATTACTGCTTTTGGTGAGGTTGCTCCTGCAAGAGCAATTCGCCGTTCCCAAGCCAAACCAGGCGATGCAATCGTTATTACTGGTCTCCATGGACTTTCTAGAGGAGGATTAGAATTATTGCTTGATCCCAAGAAGGGAAGTAGTTTAAAATTGCCAGAACGCAAGCGATTAATTAAAGCTCACCAAAGACCTCAACCAAGATTGAATATTCTGCAACATTTAACTCAAATTCCCGAGCATATAGCGATCGCTGGTATGGATAGTAGTGATGGATTAGCCGATGCGATAGTCCAAATTTGCCGTAATAGTGGTGTCGGCGCAGCAATCAATCGAGAAAGTCTCTTGATTTTTCCTGGATTAGTTAAACTTGCAGGAGCAGAAACAGCTTGGGAATGGTTGCTTTATGGAGGAGAAGATTTTGAATTAGTGTTATGTTTTCCTTGGGATTTTGCTTCGGCTTTGGTCAGAGATCTAGGTTCCGAGGCGGCAATTATTGGTGAAGTTACTGTAAATCCAGAAATTGAAGTTACCAACACAAAAAATTTAGATACCAAACAAATATTAAATATAAATAAAGGATTTCAACATTTCTAGTTATTGTAAGTAATCCTGAGGTTCAAAATATAATTAATTGCCTATTGTAAATAAGCTATGAAGCACAAAAATTATTAATAATAGCCAATAATAAAACCTAATCAATATTCCAGCAAAAATCGTTACCCTGGTATAAATTTAATAAAAATGGGAATGCTAGTTCTGTGAGAGTAAGTTATGAGATGTTTTATCAATCTATCTTATCTCTCTATCTATGGGGAATAAATGATTGAGATTATGATGAATCAACCTAAGCGTTCATTAAAGTCATCACCCTATGTAATCTCACATCTGGTTATGGAGCAGCCAAATTTGCCTAAAACCATGCAACACACGTTAGGGATTGACCAGATCGGAAATACTATTCTGCAAGTTGTCCTAGAAAGCTCAGACTCTCAGACTCTTTTGTCAGATTTAGCTAGCAAAGTTGGTGAGGTATTTACGGTAGATGCTTGTATTATTGTCTGCCCTAAAGCTAATTCCAGCAACATTAATGAAATTGGCTGTTGGCAAGAAAAAAATTTTACTGCAATTGGCAATAGTCAAATTATTCAGCAAGTGTCTCGTTTACAGTTAAGTAATCAAGATGCTCCTCAATCCTCGATTGTTAATAGTGTTAATAGAAAAACGTCTCATCTGTTCGGGCCAATTGAACATTTGCTGCAAGAAATTCTAGCAAACCAAACTTGGTTAGGAATAACAACTCAATATCAGCACCAGACTAACGGTTTAGTTTTACTGTTTAAGTCTCATCCCTCTGGGTGGACTGACTCCGAGCAAGAAGTATTAGAAAAGATTTCAGAATCAATGGCGATCGCAATTTCTCAAGTGCAACTTCAACAACAAGCACGTACTAAAACTAGATATCAAGTTCTACTAAATAATCTTAGTCGAGAAATTAGTCAAAGTTCTGATCCTCAACTGTTATTTCATAATTGTTTAGCTGAAATTTCTACCACTCTACAGGTAGATCGGGGCATGATATTAATGTTGAAGTATCAACACCCCTTAACGGCAAAAAGTCGTCGGCAACAGTTCGTTGAAGGAACAGTGCAAATTGCCTCTCAATGGAGTTCCCAGACAGATAGTTCAAAATCTCAGGGTCAATCTCAAGGTCAGCTTTCATTTAGCATCAATGATTCAGATTTGTGTCAACAAGCTTGGCAAACCGCACCCCAATACTTGAATTTTGATTCAGGTGTTTCTTTTCCCGATCTCAACTCTAAACAAGTTTCTGATGATATTCCAGAATCTGGATCGGCTTTATTAATGATGCCTTTAATGGGCAAACAAAATACTAATTCACAACCAGCGGTGGTTTTAGGATTTCTAGTTTTGCAAGATAATTCTACTCGTTATTGGTTAGAAGATGAACTAGATCTAGTTGATTGGGTTGGTCTTCAAATCAGCACTGCCATTATTCATCATCAAACTTTAAACCAAGTGCAGTCAATTGTTGAAGAACGAACTGCACAATTGCAATGGAGTCTTGATGTACAGGCGAAACTCTCAGAAAAAATGCGCCAACACATCGAGCAGTTGGAAAAGTTAAATCAGTTAAAAGATGATTTTATGAACAGCATGAGTCATGAGTTAAAAACTCCTTTGACCAGCATGAAAATGGCAATTAAAATGTTACGCCAAGCTCAAATTTCTCCCGATATGCGAGAAAAGTATTTAAACATTCTCGAACAAGAATGGAATCGTGAATATAATTTAATTAAAGATTTACTGACGCTACAACAGGTAGAATCAGGAGAACTAACATATAGTCCCCAAGAATTGGATTTGAACCAGGCAATTAATAACCTAGCTCAATCTTTTACTGCCAAATGGCAACCAGAGAAAGGAATTAATTTGAAAACTTCCATCTCCCACTCCAATTTAAAAATCGATACTGATGCAGAAAGTTTAGAACATATCCTCAATGAGTTACTGTTAAACGCTGGTAAATATTCTGATGCGAATACCGTCATTGAATTATCGGTAGAGAGTCAAACCACTGACAAAGGCAAAGATATTGTTATTTCTATCGCTAACAATGGTGCAGGAATTGCTCCTGAAGAATTACACTATATCTTTGATAAATTTCGTCGTGGTCAAGGAGTAACTGACCGTGCTGTACCAGGAACAGGGCTAGGCTTGACTTTAGTTAAATATCTGGTGGATCATCTTAACGGTACGATTGAAGTAACCAGTGAACCAGTAGAGGATGATTCCTTAGTATTTATGACTACTTTTGTTATTAGATTACCCCAATTTCAACCATCTATTGGTTAGGCTATTAATATTTATTTAACATTAAGTAATGGACTATAGTCGATCGCTTTTAATTAAGATTATCCAAAAGTGGGTCGAGCTTCTTATCTTTTTATGAAATGGCACAAAAGCAAAAACCTGACCAATCTAAAATCATTTCGATTATCTCTAGGAAGCTATCCTTATAGACCATTTTTTCGTCAGTTAAAAATTTTTGGTATTACCATTGAACTGTTATCTTCTCTTTGGTGGGATAGGTTAACTGGCAATTATTCCTCTCGACGGAGACATCGTATAGCTAAATGGTTGGTAAAAAATATTTTAGATTTGGGGCCAACTTTTATTAAATTTGGGCAAGCTTTATCTACCCGTGCCGACTTAATTCCCATCGAATATATTCAAGAATTTAGTCAACTACAAGATCGAGTACCACCGTTTAGTTCTGATTTAGCGATCGCCGTTATTGAACAGGAATTAGGTAAATCCGTACCAATTTTGTTTGCTGAATTCAACCCTACACCTCTGGCTGCAGCTAGTTTAGGTCAAGTACACAAAGCCAGACTACACACTGGGGAAGATGTTGTGATTAAGGTACAACGTCCTGGTTTGGCAAGATTATTCAACTTAGATTTTGAAATTTTACATCGCTTGGTTAGATGGCTCAATCGTCTGATTAAAGATTTAAGAAAATTTAATTTAGAAGCAATTTATCGCGAATTTTTTGAACTTCTATATTTAGAAATTGATTATATTCATGAAGGCAAAAATGCCGATCGCTTTCGAGAGAATTTTCAAAATTATCATCGAGTTGCTGTCCCCAAGGTTTATTGGCAATATACCACTGATAAAATTCTAACTTTAGAATATTTACCTGGGATCAAAATTGACGATCGCTCGTCTTTAGAAGCCAGCAAAATTGATACTCAAGAAGTAATTAAACTTGGCATTACTTGTTATTTAAAACAACTTTTAGAAGATGGCTTTTTTCAATCCGATCCTCATCCAGGTAATATGGCAGTTAGCCAACGAGGAGAAATTATTTTTTATGATTTTGGCACAATGGCAGAAGTTAAAACCATGGCTAAAGATCAGATGATTAAAACTTTTTTTGCTGTCTTAAAAAAAGACACTGATGAGGTAGTAGAAACTTTAATCTATATGGGGTTAATTGAGCCAGTTGCTGATATGACTCCTGTCAAGCGAATGATTGCTTTTATGTTAGAAGAATTTCGCGATAAACCAGTTGATGTTCGAGCCTTTGAACAGATAACCGATGAGGTTTATTCTATCTTTGAACAGCAACCATTTCGTCTTCCTCCTCAAATGACTTTTATTGTTAAATCTTTAACTACTTTAGATGGTATTGCTCGCGCTTTAGATCCTCAATACAACTTGTTAGCAGCAGCTCAACCTTTTTTGAAACAAATTGCTTTTTCTCAACAACAAGGTAGTATGTTGAGTATGTTAGCTAGACAAACTAAAGATTTTATTCAATATAAATTTAAGCAACCTAACCGCACTCAACTATCAATTATGCGCTTAGAATCTCGCTTAGATTTAGGAGAATTACAAGTCAAGGTTAGAGCAACTGAAAGTGAGCGATCGCTTAAACAAATTCAGTTAGGTATTAAAAGTTTGATCTATACTTGTCTATCAGGATTTAGTTTATTATCGGGTTCTGTATTATTAGTTGGTCAATTAAAAGGTGTGGCGATCGCTCTATTTTGTTTTGCTACCTTTTGGTTTATTTTGTTACTACGTTCTTTGATGAGTATGGCAATGACCGAAAGGATGTACAAGATGGCTCAGAAGTAAGTAATAAGTAATAAGTAATAAGTAATAATTTATTTGTTTAATTGAATGTTTGTAGAATTGTAAAAGTCTGGGAAATTTAACTTTTAAATTTAGTAAGCATGGAATGTATACCTGACAGGATATGTACTTTTAAATTTGGAGTAAGATAAAATTGAGTTTTACAACACTCTTCAGTTTTTCCTCTCTACTTACAACCTCCCTATCTTAATGATTATCCTCAACTTGTAAAATGACAAGAGTAGCTTAGTAAACAAGGAGTAAATATAGACAGTGGCAGGACATAGTAAGTGGGCTAATATCAAAAGACAAAAAGCTAGAGTGGATGCTAAAAAAGGTAAAACATTCACCCAACTGTCTCGCGCTATTATTGTCGCTGCACGCAATGGTATACCAGATCCTGATGGCAATTTTCAACTCCGCACAGCGATAGACAAAGCCAAAGCAGCAGGTATCCCCAATGATAATATAGAGCGATCGCTAGCTAAGGGTGCCGGAACATATCAAGATGATGAGGCAATCTTAGAAGAAATTCGCTACGAAGGATATGGTGCAGGTGGTGTAGCGGTTTTAATTGAAGCATTAACCGACAATCGTAATCGCACTGCTGCTTATCTAAGATCTGCTTTTACGAAAAACGGCGGTAATTTGGGAGAAACGGGTTGTGTTAGTTGGATGTTTGATCAAAAAGGAGTAGTCACCCTAGAAGCAGTTGATGAAGAAAAATTATTAGAAGCTTCGATGGAAGGGGAGGCAGATAACTACGAAATGTACGATGATGAAGATAGTGCAGAGGTATTTACTGAAGTTGCTAACCTAGACAACTTAAATCAGACTTTTAAAAAGTACGATTTCCCGATTAAAGACATAGAGCTACGTTGGATACCCAATAATCATATTGAAATAACCGATCCAGAGCAAGGGAGATCGCTTTTAAAATTGATTGATACTTTAGAATCTCTCGACGACGTACAAAATGTTACGGCTAACTTTGAGATGAGCGAAGAATTAATATCAGTCAGCAATATTGTTTGATTTTTATCGAAAATAACCCAGACAGATATCACAGTACGTCAATCGGTTAGGACAGAAAATTAAATTGCTCCTAAGTAGCAAGTAGGAGTTAACGGCCGTTGACCCGTACAAGTAGCAAGTAGCTATCGGTGAAACCCCTAAAGGGTTTAGCAGTTTCACAGGGCGTATACGCCGTTCTAGCAACGCTTGCAAGCAAAGCTTGCTGTAGCGGGGGAACCCCGCCAACGAAATGCTTCACCGCCCAAAGGACTGCCTCACAAGTAGCAATCGTCCTAACACAAGTACGTATTACTATACCTCTCGGTAAGAGTGCTTCGCCAAATGCCTCTACATAATGTCTTCATTACACACCAAAACAACATGATAGAACTACATACACACACTACTTATTCCGATGGTATCTTAACCCCCCAACAGTTAGTAGAAAGAGCAGCAAACGCAGGAGTTAAAGCGTTAGCAATTACCGATCATGATACTTTACATGGCTGGGAGGAAGCGATCGCGGCAGCCATACCCCACAATATTGAAATTATACCAGGAGTAGAACTAAGTACTGTTTATAACGGGCGATCTCTCCACATCTTAGGTTACTATCCCCAAAAAAAACTATTAGCTAGCCCCCTTGAAGAGCGTTTAGCAGGAAGAAAACGCAGAGCCAAACAAATGGTAGATAACCTAGCAGTAATGGGTTATCCCCTAGAATTGACTAACATAGACGGTAATATGGCTTTGGGTCGTCCCCATATCGCTAGTGCAATGGTAAAGGCAGGTTATGTAAACTCTACTCAAGAGGCTTTTGAACGTTTTATCAGCGAAGATCGGCCAGCCTATGTTCACTATGAGAAATTTTCGATTGAGGAAGGAATTGATTTAATTCGCTCTTGTGGTGGTGTACCAGTTTGGGCGCATCCCTATTTATTTCGTGGTGGCAAAGTAGAGGAAGTATTACCCATACTAGTCAAGGCTGGGTTAATGGGTATCGAGGTTTTTCATCCCCATCATGGCAATAATAAAGTCAACCGTCTCAAAGAACTTAGTCAGCAATACAATTTACTAATGACAGGCGGGACAGACTATCATGGCTATTATCTAGAACACCCAGAAAACGAACGCTGGCAATTAAATCAATTTAATCTACCTTTAGATCTACTTGAACCAATCAAACAAGCTGCCAGTATTGTTATGCCGAATTAATCAGTAATAAATTTACAGCCGTTTTCAGTTGAATAGACTCCGTTTTTAATTAGCTAGTTCGTAGCTCTTAGCTATCAGCTGCAGGCTGCTTTGCAGCCAAGTCGCGTCTAGCGACGCTTCATCGCTCCGCGATGTGCGCTATTAGCTCTTAGCTTTTTAAAATTTAATTGTTGTGGTCTACTCATTTGAAAAGCGCAGTAAATCAAAAAGAAGTAAATTCACATCATAGCTGCATTAACAAATATCAATTACTCCATCAAGCAATTTTTTATATAGTTTAGAAGAATGTAACTGAGGAAATTAACTTTCAAATAATCAACTGTGTTCTTTAATTTAATCTCGATTAATCTTGATGTTGTAACCCATAAAGCACTGAACCAACCAGTCCTACCTGAGGATTTAAAACAATATGGACAGGAATTTCTTCAATTAAGGGACTAACTCGACCTTTATCTTTGAAGCTATTCAAAAATTTACCATCCTGCATTAAGGGTAAGATTTTGGCGGCAATCCCTCCTGCAACATAAATTCCGCCATAGGAAAGTAATTTTAAAGCCAAATTACCTGTTTCTGCGCCATAAGCTTCAATAAATATCTCCATTGTCTTCTCACACAGGCGATCGCTTTGCTTAAAAGCTGCTTGAGAAATAATCGCTGCGGGGTCAATGTTTTTTTTATTTCCTTGTTCCCAGATTTTAATTTTTCCGCTAATTTCTGCTGATTCTGGGGCAAAATTACTATCCCTTAGAAACTGATAAATCGACGCAATTCCTTGACCAGAAACTACTCTCTCGACGGAGATATGTTCAACATTTAATTTGGTTCGCAAATACTTCAGCAATTCCGTTTCCAAATCATTGCGAGGGGCAAAATCTGTGTGTCCTCCTTCGCTGGCAAAAATTTGGTATTTTTTCCCTTGAGGAATTAAAAACGCTTCTCCTAACCCTGTACCTGCACCAATTACAGCTATGGGTGAATCTTCCCTGGCTTCTCCTGCTTGCAGCGTATGCACATCAAAATCTTTTAAACCCAAAATGCCAAAACTATTAGCAGCAAAATCATTGATTAGACTGATTTTGGGTATGTCTAATTCCATCTCTAGGCGTTGTGTATCCAAAACCCAGTTAAGATTAGTCAAATTGCAAGTATTATTAACTACTGGCCCTGCGATCGCAAAGCAGGCTATTTGAGGTTTGAGATATTTGTCTCCTTCCAGAAATTTTTCTACCATCGGTACTAGATCGGGAAAACTAGCACTAATATACTGAGTTTCTTTAACTGTTTTAAAAGATTTTTCCGTAAGTGTGACTTCCGTGACTTCTACTAGACGTAAGATAGTCTTCGTTCCGCCAATATCCCCAGCTAGTAAAAACATAGTCAACTTGTTTCTATCTATATCTTATGTGTACCTAATGATGTATTTTTTTGCGATAAACCAAGTCGCATCTTTTGGTTTCTACACCATTAGCTGGTTGGTAGCCATTGCGTTCGTATAATTTTACTGCTTTAGCAAGCACAGATGCAGTTTCAAGCCAAATTTCTTGATAATCCTTAATAGCGATTGCTTCCTCTAATTGTACCAACAAGTATCTCCCCAATCCCTGACCCCTAACTTCTGGTAATAAATACATTTTGCGGATTTCTACGGCGTTTTGTCCCCTAGATATAGGTTGATATGCTGCCGTACCAACTATCTTTGAATCCTTCTCAATTACCCAAAATTCTCCTCCAACCTCCAAATAAGCAGACTCTACTTCAACTACATCCCGATCCGCTAATTTTGGCTGCCAAGGTAATCCATACTCCTGTAATACCGCCCTAACTACTTCCGCTGCTGAATTGCGATCGCTCTCCTGCCAATCCCTGATGACAAAATTTTGATATCTATTATTCATTCCTCATTCCTCATTCCTTATCTCTCATCCCTTAACTATGAACCCTGGGTTCATGATGTAAAGTCGCCAAAATACTGCTTTCATATTCTGCTAACTCCACCAAACGATGCTCAACGATAGAGCGATCGCTATAATGTTCTGCCAGTACCCAATAAATTCCATAATGGCGCGCTTCTGATGCCATCAAACTGCGATAAAACTTAGCTAATTCTGGCTCAGGGCAGTATTCTCCAATTAAACCCAATCTTTCGTGGGAACGAGCCTCAATAATCGCTGAAATTAACAAAGAATCAATTAAACGGTCTGGCTCAGAGTGACGGATCTGAGATTTTAACTTAGCAAAATAGGGGGGAGAATTAAGTGGTGCCAGAGGAATATTACGCTTATCCAACCACTGATTTACTTGTTCAAAATGTTCTAATTCTTCTTGGGCGATCGCTGTTAACTGACGCACTAACTTATGATGAGCAGGATAACGAAACATCATATTAATTGCTCCCCCTGCTGCTTTGCGTTCACAATGGGAATGATCTAGTAAAATTGTATTTAAGTTGGCGATCGCTAGCTCGATCCAAGCCGAGTTAGTTGGCTGTTGCAAAATTTTTATTTTGGTAATTGTTGCTGAAGAAGCTACTCGATTATTCATTGTTCTTATATACTTAAAAGCCTTGATTTTCCTAATTGCCACTGTATATCTCTCCATCATCAATCAAAATTGGACGTTAGATATATGGATTATTCGCAATTAATGGGGAATACTTACTATTAAGTTAACAATTTACTTTTATTATCTGGAGTACCATCTAGCACTAAAAAGTAAAGTATCAGTAATTATCAGTATGTACATTGTCAGAACAGCTAATATGAGCCACCACCGCCGAATTGTCATTGGTGACGTACACGGACACTATGACACTTTAATCGCATTGTTAGACTCGATTTTACCCACCAGTGAAGATCAAATATACTTTTTAGGAGACCTAATCGATCGAGGTCCCAAAAGCGCGCAAGTAGTCGATCTGGTTATACGTAATCAATACAAATGTCTTCGAGGAAACCATGAAGAAATGCTGCTAGATGTGGTGGGTAGCGGAGAAGTATCAATTGAACTCTATCAAGGCTGGTTGTATAGCGGTGGTCATGCTACAGTAGCTAGCTATGACAACAAAATTCCTCAAGAACATATCGATTGGATGAAGAGTTTACCTCTCTATCTAGATTTAGGCGATTTCTGGCTAGTGCATGCAGGAGTCGATCCTAATATTCCTCTACAACAACAAAGTTCAGATCAATTTTGCTGGATTAGAGAAGACTTTCATAGTAATAACGAAGCCTTTTTTAAAAATAAATTAATTATCACAGGGCATACTATTACCTTTACTTTACCTGGAGTTCAGCCAGGACAAATAGCAGCAGGCAAAGGTTGGTTAGATATCGAAACAGGAGCATATCATCATAATAGCGGTTGGATGACAGCTTTGGATCTTACTCATCATAAAGTGTATCAGGCAAATACTTTAGATGGGCGTATTCGCATTATGCCTTTGAGAAAAGCAATTGCTAAAGTAGATGCATCAAAAGTTATGTCCCGAAGAATGCGTAAAAGAGCCTAAGGGAAAGTGAGTTTAATGATTATGATTTAAGGTTATTTAAGAAGTTAAGTAGCAAGCTTGATTGACTCGTTTCGTTGTTACTTTGGATCTGCTTTCAATAGACGAGAGTTTTTTGTAGCAGTTTTTCAAGCCAATAAGTAGTAAAACTGACGTTAATATGATTATTTTTTTGCTTGTTGATTTGTGATCTATAGTGATCTAGTTGAAAAAATAGCGATCCGTAAGGCTACGCGTAGCGTAATCGCTTCGGAACTTTTGCTTTAGCAATACTTGACCAGAAAATTAACCGCATAATAGATAGTGCGATCGCCTGAAACATTACCATAGCATAATCGGAATTTTGGCTAAGTAGATAAGATCTAACTTTTCAATCCCGCAATTTTGGTTTTCAACTCTTGTGCCATACTTAACAAATCGCTCTGAGCGATCGCTTGCTGTTCTCCTGATGCTAACCACTTCAATTTAACGGTTTTATTTTCCGCTTCTGTGGGTCCTAAAACTAGACAAGCAACCGCACCACTGCGATCAGCTCGTTTAAACTGTTTACCAAAGGCACTACCACTAAGATCTAGTTCCACCCCCAAGCAAGCATTACGTAGTTTTTGCGCCAAAATCAAACTTTGACCTTCTGCCAATTCACCGCGAGAGACAATATATAAGTCAGGAATATTAACGGGATTTGCCTGTAGTTTTTGCAGCAACAACACTAACCTTTCCATGCCAATTGCCCAACCTACTGCTTGGGTATCGGGACCTCCTAGTTCGGAAACTAAGCCATCATAGCGTCCTCCGCCACAAACTGTTGCTTGTGCGCCTAAATCATCAGATTTAATTTCAAAAGCCGTGTGGGTATAGTAGTCTAACCCTCTAACTAGACAGTGATCGATCTGATATTTAATATCTAAATCAGTTAATAACTGCAATACTGTATCAAAGTGATTTTTCGATTCCCAACTCAAATTTTCGCTAATTTTGGGGGCATTTTGGGCAATTTCTTGAGTTTTAGGGTCTTTACTATCTAAAATCCTTAGTGGATTACGAGTTAGACGCTCTTGAGAATCTCGATCGAGCTCATTTTTGTAAGGTTCAAGATAACTAACTAACGCCTCGCGATATTGGGCGCGATCGCTTCGATTACCAACGGAATTAATATCTAACTCCAGATTTTTTAAGCCTAACGTTTGTAGTATATCAGTTGCTAAAGCTATAACCTCTACATCTGCGCGGGGTGCATTGCTCCCAAGCAGTTCCAAACCAACCTGATGAAACTGCCGCTGACGACCAGCTTGGGGACGTTCATAACGAAACATTGGACCTGTATACCAGAGACGCTGTACACCACCTTGGGTATAGAGTTTATTACTTATATAAGCTCTTACTACTCCTGCTGTACCTTCTGGACGTAAAGTTAAAGAGCGATCGCCGCGATCTTTAAACGTATACATCTCCTTTCCTACTACATCGGTAGCTTCACCAATTCCACGTTCAAATAATGCTGTCTGTTCAAAAATCGGCGCACGAATCTCTTGATAGACTGCTCGACCTAATATTTCTCTGACTGTAGCCTCAATTAACTGCCAGTAGCCTACCTCCTCTGGCAATATATCCCTTGTTCCTCTTAATGCTTGAATCATTTATTAGTAGTTGCGGACAAGTCCTTACTCAGTGACCAGTTATTAGTAAACAATAGTTAGGCTGTTTTTTACAAATGCTAATTAGAATTAGTAGTTCAAACACCAAAACTTTTACCGCAACATTATTGTATATTTTGCAGACATTTGACAATGCCACGACCAAATTGTTCATCCATACTTTATACATACCTTAGATCTTTATACAGAAACTAAAAGAACAATTGCCAAAGATAATGTTATTATTTTGGCAAACTATCTTAATTAGATGTTGAAATCAAAAAATAAATTTAATCTTGAACCCATAAAAAAGCTTAATAGCTAACATCATTACTGTTTTCTAGTAACTCTATCTCTTGGATAGTTTTCCATCCAGCTAACCATAGAGAATCATCTTTTAATTGAGCAGCATTAAGCCAGAAGGAAGTCTGGGGGGCGCAAGATGCTCTCATTTCAGCAAAAACCCATTTGCCTTGGTTCTTGCGATTGACTACCTGGAAATGTCTCCAGCCCCAAGTTTTTTGTTTAGCAGTCCATTTTGAGCCAAGTAAGTAAGGGAACTTCTGTTTTTGTTTTTTCGACATTTTAACTTCAAGAGATAATAATGATAGTCTAGTCGCAATAATCTACTTTTTTCATTGTGATATTTTTATGAAAACTACTTCTTTTTTGTATCAATTATTTTTAGAACGAGTTAATAGCTACAGTGCGATCGCCTTATCTTTATGTTTAGCGATTGTATCTACCCCAGCTATGGCTCAAGACAATACTATACAATTACAAGATGCTGATTCAAGCGAATCACCAACCCAAAGACAAGAAATTAATTATAGAGAATTACCAGAATTAGAAGGTAGAGAACTTCCTAAAATAGACCCTGCACAAAATATAACTCCCATACCAGCAGAAAACATTGAATTTGCTACTGAAGAAACCGATTACACTCTCGGTGCTGGAGATCAAATCAATCTTAATATTTTCCAGGTAGAAGAGTACAGTGGAGAATATCCTGTATTGGTTGATGGCACAATTAGTCTCCCCTTAGTTGGCAGAGTTGATGTTCGGGGATTGAGTCTCAAAGAAACCTCGGATGTAGTTTCTAAAGAGTATAGTACCTATCTAAAAAGACCAATCATTACCGTTGGTTTAGTCGCACCCCGTCCTCTCAAAATTGGCGTTTCAGGAGAAGTGGATAACCCTGGAACTTATGAAGTGCCGATTACGGCGGAGAACCCTAAGTTCCCCAGTGTGACTGGTATTATTCGACAGGCTGGTGGTATTACTACGATTGCTGATGTGCGCAACGTTAGAGTCAAAAGAGAGATTAAGGGCAAAGAGGTCGTCTATAACGCTAATCTTTGGCAACTATTAACTGAAGGTAAAGTTAAGCAAGATATCTCATTGAGAGATGGTGATAATATCTTTGTTCCTACTACCGACGAAATTAACACTTCGGAGTTAAATAGACTGGCGGAGGCGAGCTTTGGTCTCCAAACAGACAAACCAATCCAAGTGGCGATCGTCGGAGAAGTATTCCGTCCTGGTTCTCATTTTATTCAGCCAGAATTGCTGAGTAGAAACAACAACAATAATGGTACTAATTCAGAGCGACAAGAATCTATCCCTCCCAGACTTACTCAGGCGATCAATGTTGCCAATGGGATCAAACCGCTGGCCGATGTTCGCAATGTAGAGGTGCGTCGGACTACCTGGGATGGTGATGAGAAGGTGATCGCTGTCAACTTATGGGAGTTGATTCAGTCAGGTGATACCAAACAAGACATAATCTTACAAGAGGGAGATAAGATTGTAGTTTCCAAAGCTGATGCTTTGAGTAAGGAAGAAGTAGATGCCCTCTCTACAGCCAGTTTTAACCGTGAAACGATTACAGTTAATGTGGTTGGGGAAGTTAACACTCCAGGAGCACAAGAAGTGCAACCTGGAACACCCCTCAACCAAGCTATCTTGGCCGCCGGTGGTTTTAACAACCAGCGTGCTAATAGTAGCAAAGTTGAGTTGGTTAGCCTGAAACCTGATGGTACTGTAGATAAACGTCAGGTAGAGGTTGATCTGGCATCGGGAATCGATGATGTGACTAACCCTCCCCTAAATCATAATGATGTAGTTGTGGTTGGTCGTGATGCCACCACAGCAGCTACTGATAGGGCAGGTCAAGTTTTCAGTCCTCTTGGTGGATTGTTTGGCTTACTCAATCTCATTTTTTAAGCTGATAAACATAAACAGTATCAACCCATTGCTGCATCCTATAGCAGCAATGGGTTATTATGCGACTAATTAAAAATAATCCGTGTTGTGAGGATTGGTAAATAATGCCCAATAGAAGTTCAGATCGTTCTACTTATCCCCCATTAATGAATGGAAATGGAAGTGGAATTAAGAGCAGCAATGGAAATAACAATTATGTTTATTCCTTACCTGTTGTTAATCAACCAGGAAATGAAGCGGAAGGGGATAGTATCGATCTGCGTCAACTTACTAACATAGTTAAACATCGTCTACGTTTAATTGCTGCTATAGCTATTGGGGTAACTACAACAGCAGCAATTATTACATTTAACCAAGAACCCAAGTATCAAGGAAGTTTTCAGCTTTTGGTTGAGCCAGTATCTGAAACACAAGAAGATAGTTTATCTCCTTTATCTATCTTGCAGCAG
>JAAUYG010053571.1_pt1 | contig 34688 bp, 33 predicted proteins | sample 7278091 | NCBI WGS metagenome assembly JAAUYG01 (sample SAMN14350201, study PRJNA611818) | marine sediment metagenome | isolation source: surface marine sediment (0.6m) | place: French Polynesia: Moorea | collected 2018-08 | reverse complement strand
GTAGTAGTAGTAGTAGTAGTAGTAGTAGTAGTAGTAGTACTAGTAGTGGTAGTAGTAGTGGTAGTAGTAGTAGTAGTAGTAGTAGTAGTAGTAGTAGTAGTAGTAGTAGTAGTAGTAGTAGTAGTAGTAGTAGTAGTAGTAGTAGTAACAGCAGCGAAGAGCTGGTACTGCAGTGGTGATGTTACTGCACTGTAGTGATGATACAGATGATATAATCATCCCAGAATTGCCTTCGACACACGAAACACTCGTTTGGTTGAATGCGCAAATACCACGCACATTTACTTGCTTGTAAAAACGTGGCCCAACGCCTGTATATTTAATGCCCATGCTCTATTCCACAATGGGTGTTTTCAGTGCTACACTAGAGTTGTCTCCCAACTGAAAATTATAACCCTCACAACGCTATATAGACCCAAACGCAAAGCCTACGATTCAGGAATGTGACATGTTAAACGCGTGCACTTAGTGTATTGATTGCCAGATTCTATTTGTAGCAATTTTTAAATTACATGCTGTTATATAGCTACTACGAGCGTAGATTTCCGGAGGTTGACGTTTCTATCGCAGTGCTCGGGTGTTATGTAGTAGCACCTCTCCTTATGACATGGCGATAGTGCAGTGTTTAATGTGGTATCTATTATTACTTTGCAAAGGAGATTGACTTATTCAGTTGCAGAAGCTCTTAAGATAGTACCTCCCAGTTGCGTAAACTATGCTTTATTGTTCTGGCCTGACCGTAGTCTACGTAAAAAGACCCCATGGCATTTGCTCTGGATATTTCGGGATAATTTATCGAGGGCCATTCCTTGTATTGGCTTATCCCTGACGGCAACCAATCGCAAAACACACCGTAATGAATGAATTCGTTCAATATGCAATTATTATCATTAATATACAGTATTTTCTACTACATTTTACACATATCTAGTTTCAATTTTAAACTTTATGTTGCAGTTGAAAAGCCGCATGAAGACCAATTCTAGTAAACTTTCATGACTGGCTATCTGTATACGCCAACGACATCCGTTTCAAAGAAATTCATAACTTTTCTAAGCCAGTAGACTTTTTCCGGGAATGTAGTAGCTGCTTTGTCCAAATAGGGCGCGACTTGCAAGGAAAAGAAACCTTTCTTAGTAGTGATTTCGTCGTAATGATTTCCCCGGGTAATTAGTAATTCCTTGAAACTCGCTTAAATAAAACATGTGTCCGGTTTAAAGCTGGAAGACTTTTAAGGCACGTGCGTTTATTAATTATCTTGACAGTCATTGCGGTTTTTTCGTGCTTGAGACTTTTTAAATGGGTTTTCTAAGAAACAGGCCCCTTTGTAAACATGGCCGTTTCGTTTCTGTTGCAGATTGCTTGGCAGCTATTCGTTCTTCCTACAGCAATTGGTAGAAGATGGGGAGCTTCAGCTGGTCGAACCGCTGGTGGACGCCAACAACCGTATTCTGGATGTCAGTTTGAGCTAAGAATACATACATTCGTTACTGGAACGGATGCTTTGTGTACAATGAGAAAAAAATAAAAAAGTACAAGAGATAAAAGGAGCATGTCTAGAATATATGTTTCGCCCCTTTAGTGTTGATAATCTTTTTATTATTGGCTGAACCTTAACTTTCCCACATCCATAGTTACTCTGGGCTGATTTATTTATTTGTTCATTTAATTTATTTATTTGTTTATTTTTTATTTCTTTATTTATTTTAGAGAAAATTCCAGATTACACTCAAAATTATGCTTAGTTGTTTATCAAGTCTAACACCCCCAAATCATGTGTAGCAATTTCTCAATATTAACAATGGGTTAGTGCCGAAACAGAACGACACGCAGAAACGTACAGAGATAGAAGCAATAAACCCATCCAACATGACTTGCCAGGCTTAAAAGTAAAAATAGTGCTGAAACAACAGTTAAAAATGAATCTAGACGAGACTGGAATATCGAACGAAACTTTATAATGTTTATATTTAGTCTTGTACTGGTAATATTCAGCAAATGCAGGAGAGCTTGGCCACTTATGTAACCACTTATGCATGTTAAACTAATTTGCTAGTACACATGGACAGTCGTCTGCTTTCTCAACCAGGCGGTCATTACGTTTGACATCCGTTACTACAGCCCAGATGGCAAGGTCGGAAACTGGGGCCAGGAGGAGTTTGTCTATCCGCTCACGGATGACAACCTGGACGACATGCTGGCCTCGGACGGCGAGGACAACGAATCCTTGCTCAATGGCGCCACCAAGTCTGGGCGAGCTCTACCGTCCTCTCTCGAAGCCACACAGACTCTCCGGGAAATGGAAGAGTAAGGCATACATATATGACTCAGAGTCAGGAAATTTTATTACAGTCACCAATGTATAGGCAACAATGTTTTTTAAAAAAAAAAAAAAAAAAAAGCGATTCCGTGTAGTTACATCCAGGCCATCGGGCTTATTAGTGACTGATATATACATCGCTTCTGGATATTTGTTCCGTTCTCTTTTTTTACCTTGGCATTTAATAGGGAGTATTGGGCGCCACAAATTCGCAACATGAATAACGTTAGACGGTTTCATTCAGAAGCCCCACCACACTTGGTCATAGGACTGACCGTTAGCCGGCTTGGCACCTAAAAATTGTCGGGCGTAGATCGTTCGGCCCAAACAAGACAGGTCCACATTAAATCACAACGCCTACATCTGCATACACCACCGAATCCAACTTGCAGTCGGTGATATGACCATGAGTGGTTGAAAGCCGACTATAAGCCTGATTCACCCACCCACCCTGACCGTTAGCCAATCACATTAATTGCGTCATATGAAAGCTCTGTCAATCATGAGGTTTGACGGTTTTCGAACATTTTTTTGGCTTCTTTCGAGTACCTTCGGAAAAGTTTCCCGCCAAGGGGTTTAGAATGCTCCATATGTCCATGCATGCCATATGAACACTACAATATGTCTTCTACATATTGCCATGCAGTATTACTGTGTGATATATTTAATACCTGTATGCTACACGAAGCCACGCCTTTATAGTTCTCTTTATGTGTTAGTTGGCACTTTGTGTAAACTATTTCTGTTTCGCCTGGCACCAACCCATATGCTTAATTAATTGCCGTGTGTTTCCAGGGGGTTGGCCCTCAAACCAGAACAACCTGAGGGATTGGACAAGATCCTGGGCGGGGAGGACACGGTGTCTCAGACTGTCATGCTGGAGACAATGTTCAAGGCAGTAAAGTACGTTACATGCAGGGATGTATGACAATTTGAAGACGGTATTTATGCCAGAAATATGGCATCAAGTTTCTTCCAGAGACGACTTAATACTCAGCCGCACGCAGGCGGAGAGTCAGAGACGCTTAAACGGGTCCTTATTGGCCTTGTAACCCTAACCGTAACCTACCTGTCTTTGCAGCTGCACAATGTTGTCTGTTCAAGACAATCTCTCCCAATCCTCTAACAGTAATAATGCAATGTAGATAAAATCATAGGGCATATACAATCTTTGAAAGAATTACTGTTTGCGTTGTGCATGCAGAATAAGAGCAAGATCCCCCCCCCTCTCTGTATACCCCCCCCCCCCGCCTCCCCCCGCCGGTTTATTTGGCCCGATTCAAAGGCTTTAGCTTGAATCTTGCTTAAATAATGATAAATCTCCCAAGCGCACAAACAGCAGATATGATCTCGTGCACTTGGTTTCACATTTGGTATATGGTTGGCAACTTTCTTAGCGTTATACGTGGCCGTGTAACATGTATATTATCTATATACGTACTGGGACAACAGACTTGGCAAATGTGACGTCATTCTGAACCCAAAGCAGTCTATGTAAACCGCATTATCGAGGCCTGTCGCTGGAACGGGGGTATTGCTATCATAACGAGCCTCTGGCAAATGTTCTATCGCAGAACGGTCTCAATCCTTATCAAGCAGTGCTAAAAACGTGCAGTTCTTCACATATTTGCAAAATGGTGCGACTGCGTTTCATATCAGTTCAGGAAACGCTACTCCGCTGGGAGCCAATTAATCAAATGCTCAATGTGTACGTTTCGTGTGAAAGCATCGGCCGACATCTTCACGCTTCTTATAAACTCTGGATATTTTTAAATATGGGTGCACTAAAAGAAATTGTATGTGATTATAGCACATGTAACTTTTTGTTGCACATAACAAACAACCAAAATGATATAGTTATTAATAGATTTGTATACGGTATATAGGCATAGCCATAGGCTAACAAAACCATATACAATAACTAAGCTAACAAAAACTTATGGCACATGGTTTCTTTAACCGATCATAGCTATCTATACAAGTTTATTATTACTTTTTTTGCTTCCAGAAAGAGACCAGACATATTGGAACTGGAGATGCACAAACCCCGTGATTTCCAGGTATTTTTTTTTCTTCAAATATATATATATATCAATATCAGGTAATACTGTCAGTGACTAGAGCGCCTTGCCAGACATCCATCTAGTAAATCGTGGGTACCACTTTTCTGAAACAAGTAAGTAAAAGCTGCATACAGTGAAATCTATGTATTCCATACACGCAAAAAGAATTAAATTTGTCCTTATTGACGTTGTCTGGGGAGAATTGTGAGCAGAAGTGATCTCAGTTAAAGTGCCTGTTCATACCTGTTCATAATTCCCAGGTTATCCATGCTCCTTAAGTGCTCTTAAAAACAGGTTCCACTGTAGGGCTACATGACTCTTTTATATTCTGACATATCAGATTCTTTACAGTGAGCGCAAAACCCTAAATGCCTTTAAGTATGTGCACACTACACTAACTGAAACGAAATGTTAGGTTTTTACGCCCTCCCTGTTGTTTATGCACAATTGAGTGATGGCTGTTAACCTGGACCGACCAACAGCCGGACAATGAAGTGAAAGATAAAAAATTCCCCCCAGCCTGAGTTAGAAATCCCGACCCATTGATCAAAAGACGAACGTCATCCTCTCTAAATCAACCTGCGAATTATGTTAGAGGAGAATATTTAGCATCTATCGTATGTCACAATTTCAGGTGTGCATCCGGATCCTGGAGGCCCAGCAGCTGGCAGGTCTGGATATAGATCCCGTGTTCAAGATCCAGGTCGGCACCAATCACCGGTACACCAGCATCAAGCGTTCTACCAACACGCCGTACTATGACGAGTATTTTGTGTTCGACTTCCGAGAAAGCCCGGCCATGATCTTCGACAAGATGATCACTCTCAATGTAAGGTTTCATGGGGGGATTCTATATGGTTGCTCGATTCCCGTCAATAGTTACTTCGATAAATGGTCGAGTGAATGAGTACATGTGTAAATGAAAGAAGGACGAAGTGATGGGTAGGAGGAAGGGAATAGCAAGAAGACAAATTTATAATATAAATTATAACAAAAATATTTTTCTTTCAGATTTACATTTCCCCAGTATTCCTTTATAAAGGAAGACCAGGAAAATAACACTCTTTTTTGTTTTGTTTGGTTTTTGAAATAAGACCGAAACGCCTTGACCAAGAAACCTCTTACGTTCAGTTCCCTGCAATTGGTCCCAGAATGCAAATCCCACTCAGGACTGAGTGAAATTAATAAATCACGATTACGTTAACACAATGCATTAAGATGTGAAGAAAATACATATGCATAATATTGGTGGTGGTGAGAATATGTATTAGATAGGTAAATTTGTAAGGCTCCACATGGGTAAAGAACGAAGTCTGACAGAGCCACTTTAAAAGTTGTAGAATTCCGATGTGGCATTTTTACAAAAATTGTAGAAGGTGACGTCAAGGTCTTATAAAAGGTGACATGGCGACATAGGGAAAAATAAAAAGTGACGTGCGACACAGCATAAATTATTTGGACCCATGTGGAGCCCTATTTGTAATAGAATATTTTGTTTGTACGACTTTGATTTACAGGCGTATCACGCATATGGAATCCCAGGCCGCGAGGTTGTTAAAGTGGCGAATATCGTAGCCGGGAAGCGTCTGATCGGGGTCTTCAAATGTGATGTTGGCACAGTGTACGCGGCTCCAAGTAGGTCTAGCATCTGTTGCAGTCAAATTCAAATGACATAAAATGCGTATGTTGCAAGAAATATGATCACATTTGCTTTTGCGTTCATTTGTGAAATGTATGTAAATACTAAAATGTTTACAGATTTGGTAATAATTGTATTAGCACACGATAAAAAATTGGGGACGTGTTATTATTAAAACTGCATGCTCTGTATAATTCTATCCCTTAAGATCACCAGTTTGTCCACAAATGGGCGGTTCTTATGGACCCGAAGGACGTGGGCGAGGGTGCCAGAGGCTACGTAAAATGCGACATCAGCGTTATTGGGAAAGGCGACATGGTCAAGGTATCAAGCTTTGAGCCATTCGTGGCCTGATCGTTGGACATGTTATTCTTATGTGGGCATACCTCGAATACTAGAATATTCTTAGTTAAATACAGAGTAATCGTAGTCCATATTATTGCGAACTGATACCATACACTATAGACCAAAATGGTCTTCACACACATACACAATCGGTATTTGTTATTTTCTTAAACTCTCTGGATGAAAATTGATCTGGGTAGCAGTCTACTTAAACAATGTTTCTGCGGCCTTGATTAGCTGTATTTTAGCTATAAAATGCGTGAACAAGCCTTTCTATTCGAAATTATGCACAAGCAAAATTGTACATCTAAATATGCATGTAACAACCATGTTTGCCGATAACATATAAGGGTTGCCATAGAGCGTGCTGTTCAGCAACATTAACACTTTCGTGTTTCAGATTCCAAAGGCGATCAAAGACCGAGACACAAACGACATTGAAGGGTAAAGTGAAATGCAAAAACAAATGCAATGTACAACACACGCACACGTGGTACTTTTTATTTCTACATTTTCACAGAACACTGACATCGTTCTCTTTTTTATTTTAATTAAAGTATGATTCTGTGTAAAATAGGAAATAAGGAAAGATCTACAGAAACACAATGTAATTATAAATAAAGGGTGAAAGAAGGAAAGAAAGGAAGTGAACAGAGAAAAACACGAGTATGATAAAAATATAAATATTAAAAAATAAAATGACAAGAAACTATCAAACTATCCAACCACTCTTCCTTGTAAAGGAACCTCCTGCTCCCTGCCGGCGTTCCCTTGAAGAGACAGCGGGCGATCTACAGCGTGAGCATTTACCGGGCCGAAGACCTTCCTCGCACTGACTACGGCATGTTTTCCCAGATCCGTCAGGCCATGTCCTCGGGAAAGGTGGCCTTCGTCGATCCTTACGTCAAAGTGTCGTTTGCAGGACACGTTGTACGTACCAGGCATTAAGTGTGTTTACTGAAAGTGTCCTAATGTAAAGTACATCCATCCATCCATCCACCCATCCATCCATCCGACTTTAGTGTTTCAAGCACAACCCACAACTTCAGTATTCAATGTCCAATTTGTTTTTGCTAAATTGAGGTCAAGTTGGACTTCGGCCAACACCCTAGAGCAATGTGCTTGCCCTAGGGGAGAAGGATCACTCAAGCTAAAACTTAAACTTCATCTTATAGAAGTCTACCCTACTCCGTTATAATAAACTGCTAGGTAAAGAGTTTGACCGACCCAATCACTGCATGTTGACCGTATATACACCACACAAAAAGTTAAGGATATTAAATATCCTTAACTTTTTTGTATAGTTCATATGTACTATGCGTGCACGTATAGCATATATCAGTTACACAAAAACGTTAAGGATATTTAATATATATTTTAATAATAAAACTTTTTTGTGTAGTGTACGTGTGGTTAATATGACCTTTGCGCAGGGCAAGACCTCGGTGAAGAAGAGCTACAACCCCGAGTTCAAGGAGGTGCTTAACTTCGTGGACATGTTCCCGCCCCTGTCTAACCGGATCCGTGTCCAGCTGTGTGACAGTGACATAGGCAAGGACGACTCCATAGGGACACACTTCATCGAGCTGTCACAGATCATGGACCCTGGAGCTGGAGACGCTGAAGGTAAAACGGTATCGTTCGCGAGTTGTTGACTATCACCTCCACCTTTAATGACGGCTGCCATAAATGGGGGGTTCCAGGTTCAGAGATCGTATATACCTACATGTAGTTCAGGCTGTTGAAAAAAAAAAAACTTATTAGAAGCCTCAAGTAAGTTGGCATGCGCATTTACGACGTCTTCTTAATATTAGTCAATATGGTATACATACCTTACCTGGGGAATTCTGAGCAATCATTCGACTATTTCCATGGAAATGAAATGATTTGGGTTCAGACACTCTGCACATATCATCATCATCATCATCATCATCATCATCATCATCATCATCATCATCATCATCATCATGTCTATGATAAAATTGCACATTTGCGTGTGCCTAATACAGTATAAGTTCCATATAACCCCCACAGAACACACATCACACACAAAAAACTGTAATATCCTTCAGGTATCCTTCCCAACTTTGGTCCCACGTGGGTGAACTTCTATGGTGGTCCCAGGAAGTACAAAATGATCGAGCAGCACGCAGACCTGAACGAGGGCTTGGGGGAGGGGACCTCGTACCGTGGTCGGGTCCTCATGGCCATCAGCACCCGCCTCCTGGACGAGGAGCTGGGGGGACCTACCAAGTTTTACCGAGAGAAGTTGCTGAGAACGGGAGGATGGGTAGGTCATGATTTCAGATCTTATAAACACTGTGGATGTCAATACAGGAGAACCCATCATTGAGAGTTGAGGTTACTCATGACGTAAGGGCACATTCTGAGTTTATCATTCTGTGAAAAGAGTGTACACACTGCGCGGGGCTCTGTAAGACCAGTTGATGCCACTTTTCTTTCCACCACCCCTTTTTGTGATCTACTCCACTCCGAGCTTTGCAGCAATGCGCACTACATATAGTACAAAGATGGGCGATGATGGGCTAAAGTAGGGGTCTCTTTGATAAAGGATACATGAGCTAGAATACTTGTTCTTGATGATGGTCCCAGTTCGCAGATACCGTCATCGTTGTCACCACCGTCAGCATTGGTGTGTTGCCATAGTCACCACCAGGCTGTTAGGAGCAACATATTTCTGGTTCAGTGTGCCTATGCATATAACATTCCTTTTTATTCAATGTCGTTTTCAGATGGAGAAGATGCCTAGAAAAGAGTTCCTTCTGTTTGCATCCATATTTAATGTCACAATGTTGGACAGAGAACTAAAAGACAAACCAGTGTACTTTGAAGTCAGTATAGGTGAGTGACAAAGCTTTTAGTACTTAAGTTTAAGTTTACTTTTAAGGTTAAGACAAACAGCAAGTTATCTATGAAATTGAACTGCGTCTTGGCAAGGATGATATACATGTACTTGTAACTCATTCAGTATGCTGACTAAGGTAATACCATTGGGAGTTTATTTTAATATTAATTGTCTTACACAATAGTTTACACCTATGCCGTTTGTAGCTTATGTTGGCTACAAAATAAATAATAAATAATAGCTAACTACCTGACTAACTACTGTAACTAACTACTGTAACTAACTAACTAACTAACTAACTAACTAACTAACTCACTAGCTGACTCACTAAATAACTAACTTTCCTCCTTCCTTAATCGATTTTTCTCTCCACTTGTAGGTCACTATGGAAACACTCTGGACGGCAGTCCCACGCGGAACGTCATGGAGAGCCAGAGTGAAACTTCCTCCGACGAGGAGGAGGACAAAGAGACCAGCAATCTAGTCAAATACAGAAAGGAGGAGGAGAAAACGCTCCTGAACAACAGCACCACAGAGCCCAAGATTCCTCTCACCAGGGACCAGAAGTATTACTACGTTCCCATAAGCCACAGGAAGCCGTGCCTGTACACGTGTGCCTTGTTCGAGGATCTCAGGAAGAGGCTGTACCACACCAACATACTGGAGAACATAGCAGACACCATGGTAAGGCTTCACTTTCATCTCCTAGTATCCAGCAAGCGATTCAAAGTTTCTTAACGCTCAGATCTGGTTGGGCTATACCAAGAATGCCACATTAGATTAGTATTTTTAGTCCAACGGCAGGCCAAGGTAATTCGGGAGGTACTAAGTATTGAAGGACCAACTCCATTGTGGGTTGCGGTGATATTTCCAGTCACCCCGTCGATAATAAAGCTCTTTTTGTAGAAAGACAATCCGCTGCCAACTCGTAAATATGTAGATAGGCCAACGAAAGTGATGCTTAAGCACAAATACGCCCTTTGTCTTGCGAATGAATGGTGTTCAGCTAATCCGGGGTTACGTTTTAAACTAGATATTTGACTAACCAGCTAATTAATAACACCCTACTAAGTTATTTGAAGATTGAATGATCGAGAATGGTTAAAGTTTGTAAACTTTACAATATCACGTGGCTTCCTATTCCAGGATACGGGTTTGGATGACGTGAAGCACATGTTGAAGATCGAGTACGAGTTCAGCCATCGGAGACTCCGCGGGGTCTTGGAGCAGTACGAGGCCATGTGTGACAACTACATCCGGCAGACCAACACCCCCCTCATCAAGTCAAGCGGGGTGTCAGCTGGCCGCACCAAACTGGATCTGTACCGTCTGAAAATGTGTCGAAATCGAATTGTAATTTTAATGCTGAGTTGTATGTTTGGGGGGAGGCGGGGGGGGGGGGGTTCTGGGGTCTCCTAACTAGCGTTTCAAAGTCCATGGACCCCCAAACAGAAATAATGTTTCCCGTCCATATTCTGTGAGGAGAGACCCTTTGAAATTCCTGTTTATAACATCATGAACATATTCCATTAATTAAACAAAGGTGTAAAGGTGTTCTGCATCCGAATTCTTCCCCAGGGATCAGATCAACCCGCTCTGGAATGAGGTGCCTCGAATACTGCTTCTTACGTGGGGTAAACAAGTACAGAATGGGGTGTCCGAATTCACATAGACAAGAATCAAAACCGGTCGACGTTTGTTTTTTTAAATGGGGTCCGTGAAAATTATTACATTCATAAAACAAAAATACATGAAGTGTTATTTTTTGTGAACACAAAGTGGTTTTTTTTCTTTTTGGGTGGGGGAGTTAAGAAAAGAAAATGAAAAAAGAAAAAAAAAGAATGTGTCCAGTTCAAATCCGGGTTCGTACCTTCAAACCCTGTGTTCAAGGTACAGTTTCATTCTCGCAGGAAGTCCGCTCTTAGTTGAGTCAAGGCGTGCTAACCAATACGCCACGGCTAAGGCCCTATTGTGTAGGATTAAACAGTAAATATGTGTATAACTCAGTGACTGAGTTCATGGCATTACCACCAGATGTCTCTAGTATATTAGGGGATTTGAAGTTATATTTGGTCTCACCGAATGTTACGATAATTTTGTTATAAGTTCAACCTTGAAAGCATACATCTTAATTGTGAGAATAATATCACCTCATCCCTTAGCTTTTGTGCATGCAAACCTAAGCCTTACAACACAAAAGATATATAAAGATTAAAAAACAAATGCTGTTACACCCACCCATTTCTTTAACAATCTGCTGTAATACAAAAGGGGATGGCCGGCTTTGAGGAAAGGATGATTTTGGTAAATTATATATACCGATGCATTGCGTTAGAGGAATGTCACCCGCTTTGGCCTAGGCCTTGGCGAAGATCTCCTTGAACTTCTGTTGCACGTGGGATTCAATGTAAAACCCCCTTTCGGGAGGGTCTCTCGTATCTTGTTTGCAGTCCATTCTACTATTTTCTCTTTTAAGAAATGATAATTCTCCATAAATTCTACAAATAATTGGTAAATTAGTTAAAAAAAAAGGTAGTTTTTGTTGACGGGAAAGCACTCTCGTACACTGCAATTGAGGCTGTCCTTTTCTGGCTCAGTGCAGCTGGGGTACAGGTGCATGCCACCAGCCCTGACACTGTTCTGTGCCTAACAGAGGGCCATAAGTCCTTGTCCCTCTTTATCCACCAGAGCATGTGCATGCATGTGTTCCACTGAATTTCATCGCTTATATTTTATGTGAACGTACGACTACTTCACTCAAAAACGTGAAGAACCTTGAGCTTGCCCTTTCAAGGTGATTAAAGTTGAAATGTGGTGACGGTGCGGCGGGAAACCCCATGCATGATTTTTATTAGAATTCAGGAGTGTCGTTTGCCCTAACGCTATTCCTTCAAGAGATATTAGGGTTTGGAATATAAGTGACCTTGAACGTGGCTTTTTTAATGTCACGAAAGTCTGCACCTGACTGCGACTGGTGTTCACATATAACAGTTCACATTAATGCTTAACAGTAACACATGGGCCTTTATGAGATATAATTCTTCAAAATCTGGAGAACGTTGATTTGCACCTCAAAGGTCACTGAAAATTGAATCCGATAATACAGTTGGATTCCTTATAAACGACTTCCTGTTGCTGTTTAGCAGAAAAGTATGGGTTAACTCGGTTCCGAATCGTCTACGAGATATAAAATCAAAACCGGAGTGATATTGATTCAAGGTCACTCAAAGTGAAATCTGATGGTGCAGTTGGACTATGCATACTGGTATATGATTTCCTGTCAAGTGTTCAATAGTAACACATGTCCCAATCAGTGTCTTTGCGCGATACAATCCTTCAAAATCTGGGTGATCTTGAATTTGACTTTCAAGCCAAGGTCACCCAATTTCAAATCGTATGGTACAGTTAAACTGTCCACATTAGATTATTACGTACTATTTGTGTCTGACGCTGACGACACGTCAGTCGCCCCCCCCCCCCCTCCCCGTTTAGGTGTTCTAGTTACTTGCATTTTTTCTCCTATATCAATTTCGTTCCCCCTAATCCGACCCTTACTACAGGGCGATTATTTTTAAAAAATGAGGTTCAATGATTAATGACGATTAGTTTATTATTATTTTTTTATTTCATTATTTATTTTATTTTTTTATTTGAAATAAGTACAGACACAAACAACTGGAAAGGCACTTCTTTGATATTGTAATTTTTAAACTCACCATCTCCTTCAGAAAACACGTGTATGTACATATATCCACGTACCTGAATTTTGGTGTGTTCGTTCCCTATAATCGGACATTTCAGCCCCTAAAAATAAGGGTCGCCCCAAAATAAACACAGCCCACATATTAGGTCGGCCAGTGGACTCGAATGCGCCCAGCCTTATCAGAGTTAAATATATTTTTTTCCAGGATCGCATGAAGAATTCCGCCAGAGAAGCGAGGAGGAAAACCGGACCCCATAATGTGAGGGAGAAGTTCCGAGAAGCCCGAGATCTGTCACGACGCACTCGTTTCCTGTCCAAAGATGTAGGTTTTGATGCAATACACTATCGACCAAAACGCTTGTCACTCACATGGCCAATTGTTAGTTTTAAAATTTTTTTCGTAACATTCTGTATTCTTCAGAGTGCATCCAGGTAGCACCAGATTTATTAACAACGTTTGGGAATGCTTTATTAGTCGTATTTTTAGGCTACAGACTTTGTTTGACAAACCTTTCTGTTTCAATTTGTACGTCTGCAATTATACAGTGATTCTTTAAAAAAACACTTGAGAAATAGGTGAACCTGGGAATTAAGGACAGCTACACTAGTCCGAAGTCCTCTTCAATACGACCACGTCAGAATCCATGGCAGCTTTACACAGTCCCCTGTGTCTCACAAATTTCCACGTCCAAATGTACATTAAAAATGTATGCGACAAACATCTTTGCCGATAATGCATACCCAATATGGCTGCGATAAGTGCAGGGGTACAGCTAATACAGTACAATGGAGCGCCTTCTTTTAGTCACCCCTGAAATAAGGTCACCCCAGAATTAAGCGCAGCTCTTGGACGGCGACTCTACACGCAAATGGTATACTGTTTCGGAATTAAGACCACGTGATAACTAGGACCACTTTAACCTCGACCTTGTATGCTGTGACTGCTCTTAACTCCGTGATTCCTCTGTACAGAAGAACCCGCTTAAGACCATAGCGGAAAGACACTGTGCCATAATAAAGACTACTTGTACGTACTGCCCTAAGATAAGAACAGCCAGCAATTCTTATTTCAGAATTAACATTTCCACCAAATCGACACCACTTTGCTACGATTTTGGCTCTCACCGTAAGTTGTTTTATTTTGGTGATTCGACTGCAACACCCAATTCATGCGATTTCCCAAGTCATTAAGCAACATGCACATGATCGTAAAACTTTACTTGCTCTATACATTGACTACTTTGGTCTTTTTGTCGTCCGCAGCCTCAGCAGTCCATACCAGATGTATTCGTCTGGATGATCTCGGAGAAGAAGCGGATTGCCTATTTCCGGGTACCTGCCAAGGATATTATCCACTCTGGGACGTCCGACTTTATGGGGAAAAACTGTGGCAGAATGCAGACCATTCACCTCAGGGTAAACAGCAACAGCTGCTGTTGCTGCTCTTCCTCCTTATTCTACTCCTCCCCCTATACTCTTCTTGCTACTATGGCTACTACTACTACTACTCCTCGCCTCCTTCCCTCCTGCTACTACTTCTCCTCATACTACTCTTTCTCCTCCTCCTCCTCCTCCTCCTCCTGCTGCTACTACTACTTCTACTACTACTAGTAGTAGTGATTAATAAGTAGTAACAGCAGCAGCAGCAGCAGCAGTTCACGCCTCACCCCCAGTAGTTCGTCAAGTTATAACTTGATACTATATATACACACACTATGGAAATGATTCACATTCACACTTACTACAAATTTCTTCGACTACCTGTACTGCCATTCTGACGTCTTGCCCTATCCTTTCCTTACCCAGAAACCCGGCAAGCAGGCCGTAGGACCGTCCGGTTGGGCAATGCAGGCCCAGGTGGAGATTAACCTGTGGCTGGGGGAGAGAGACCTCAGGAAGGGACACCAGTACTATCTGGAAGGTCTACCGGAGGGATACGAGCTGGTGCCTTCCCCAATCCCAGATACCCCGCCCCAGGCACTGCTTTATGAAGGTATTAAATTTTGGCGAAAGTCTGGTCGATGCCTTAGAGTGATTACCGTGGCACTGAGGTCAGGTATGATACAACGGTGTAGCTGATACCTGGTCTCATAGTTGTCGTTGTGGTAGTAGTTGTTCTAGTTTATGTTGTTGTTATTGAAGAAGAAGAAGAAGAAGAAGAAGAAGAAGAAGAAGAAGAAGAAGAAGAGGAAGAAGAAGAAGAGAAAGATGATGATGATGATGATTATCATGATGATGATGATGATGGTGATGACGACGACGACGATATCGAGGAGGAGGAAGAGCAGTAGGAGGAGGGGTAGTAATGGTGACGGCTAAAAAATATGGCTATTTCTAATAGATTTAATATGTACGTTTATTGGTACACATGTACATATAAAATTTTGATATCAATGTAATGACACGGTATTTCGGATATTCAGTGTCCTGCAATCGAACTTCGGTAATAGCAGTTTGCAGTTATCTAATATATCAGTATCTACAGTAACGACCTGTTGTTATTTGCAGAGAAGCATGCATTCGAGATGAGGGCATACATATTCCAAGCTCGCAGTCTTATAGGCTCCGATGACACCGGTCTGTCCGATCCATTCGCTCGGGTCATCTTCTCCCATGAGTGCCAGTCCACCCAGTACGTAAACGAGACACTCAGCCCGGTCTGGGATGAAACGCTTGTGTTCCGTGACGTCACGCTGTATGGACCAATCGCAAACATAGCCTACACTCCTCCTTCTGTCTGCGTGGAATTCTATGACTACGATGTAGTGGTGAGTCTCAGATTTTGTTCTCTGTCCGCTGTAGAGAAACTGAATGCCATTTTTTTTACACTGGGTTGTACCTTAAAATTATTATGAACTCATTTGTCTTTTAAAAATTAATTAACTCATACTCAAACAGGGCACATCCATTTTGAACCAAACGCATTTAATAGTCACGTCGTTTGTTGCAGTTGCCCATTGGGACTTCTGAGTAGTTGTATTAATTGCCCCCACAACTTTTTTAATGAAAGGACAATATGACACAAAACCTCTAAGTCCCTCCCACACACATCCCTGACATGAATAACTGTTGTACAGCCATAGTGTATACGTGGTCTCAGGGGAAGCCCGAGTACCTGGGGCGTTGTCTAGTCAAACCCAAGGTGAAGCTGGAGGGAGAGGCATACACTAGTCCGGAATGGCCGCCTGCACTGGAGTGGCACGATGTCTACAGGGGTCCCAGACAGGCTGGGGAGCTGCTGGCGGCCTTCGAACTATTAAAGGTACCTTGCTCTAAATATCAGCTGTATGTATAGACCACCTGCTTACAAGGACCACGTTTTACCGGTCCACACGGGTATATTTGAGCCTGAATATAAAGACCAACTGTGTGTAAGGGCCACATTGTGTTGGCGCTTTAGGGTGGTCTTTATATACAGGCGTAGCTGTATCTTTAAAAATCTGTGGTGTATATGCAAGGTGTTATTTTGACCAATGTGTTGTTTAAGCAAGACAGGCAGTGCTAAAACTATCACTCAAAGCTGTCCAAGGTCCACCGTTATTAGGCCAGCCAGGGAGACACGAAAGCTACTTGCACTGTTAGAGGTATGATCAGTATGAAATGTTTTGTAAATTTTGGAATTTTCAACATTAGTTAGTCCGATAGTAGAAAAAGATATGTATTTCTTCGTGGTCTTGAAGTTTGCAGCCCAGAGAGCCAACGGATGTGCCTCGAAATATTCCAGATTTGTAATTTTTTTTCATTTAAAGACATTTTTAGAAGTAAGTAGTCACTTCCAACCGCATGCCACTTCGAATCCCAGGTGCCTAATGAATGATGCAATTTCATCAATACCACTTTGGAACAATATCAAAATATTAAATTATATTCAACACATTTTAGGGCAACCTGTCTGAACTTCCTGCACTGCCAGAGCTGACGAAGAGAGAGAAGGTTCTGGTCATGCCTCTACCACCACAGATTAAACCAGTGCTGAAGTGGTATAGGGTAGAGGTAAGTACAGTAGAACCTGTCTTGAAAGACCACCCCATTGGCCACAAAAATGTGGTCTGTCAAGACAGGTGGTCTCTGGTGACAGGTTCAGTTATATTGAAATATAGGTGCTTCTGTCGAAAATGCATGGTCTGTCAAGACAGGTGGTCTCTCATGGCAGTGGTCTCTCAAGACCGGTTTCATTGTCTATAGTGAACATTTGAACATTCTGGCTTACCAGAGCCCTATGCGAGCTCGCATAAGGCTCTGGTTTCATTGGCTACTAGGCATAACGTCACCTTCCTTATATGGTAAGACATCAGAGTACTTCTCAAACATATAACCACCCTTTAGCATCGTCTATATATAACGCACTGTGTAAAACATTTGAGAGGTGCCCAAATTTTTCTCATTGAAAGCTGGCGAGTAATAAAGACTAGATTGCCATTGGCTGAATATATAACCACTTCGCCATCACAGTGACGACAGAGCTAAACAGTCTTATGATTGGTTCCGGCTGGCTGTCCGAAACGGCTTCTGATTAGCCGAGACAAGTTACTCAAAACGACTTTGGCCGTCGCTGCAAGCACAGCTACTTCCAATGTGACCAGTAGCCATGCTTAGGACAATGAAATACTGCTCTGTTTCGATGACAGTGAGGCATTGCCAGTCAAACCAGAAGGTCAAAAAGAGCAGAGCGTTGCTACAATATTTGTGAAGTGAGGAGGGAGGTAGCATGTAACGGATTTCGTTCCATCTACTGTCATAAATGGAGGTATAAAACTGTATATTTTCACATTTTAAATGACTGTCGCATTGATTACATCACATAAGTAGCACACCATTACTCAAAGAAAGATGTTAATCGCATACGAGTCATAAATAGTACAAGTTTTGCATGTTAACCTCCCACGTGTAACAATGTCTTATATGAAGACTAAATGGCATGTTTTATTCCACTACAGGTTCACTAGTTATATTCAACGCATGTTCATATTCATAACCCCACCCAAGTGCCCACCAATTCGTAAGTATATTGCTAGTTAACGACATTATACTCTTGCGAAATCATAATTTCAAACTGGCAAAGTCATGTAATAAGTCCTATCTGTAGCTACAAGTCATTTAACTGGTTTCAGGTGTTGTTCTGGGGAGTCCGTGAGATGAAGAGGGTTCAGCTTCTGACTGTAGACAGTCCAAGGGCGGATATAGAGATAGCAGGGGCCGTGGTCAGCTCCAAGAAGATAGATAATATCGACAAAAACTCAAACTTTGACAACCCGGTCACCTACATCGATGTCGTGAGTGACCATATATATTGTTCGCAGGAATGGGGAAATATATTTAGATGGAATAAAGGACACTTAATATGTTCTTCTGTTGTGTGGTGACACGTAAACTCGTACGTTATGCTGGTCCACATTCTATAATATTTTAACATCATGTTTTAGCTTGCACCAAACTCTGTCCTTTACAATCCGTCGTATTACCAATGCTTTATGGTATACTATACAGCTGGGCGAAGCTGACGTGTGATTTAATCTAGCATGGCTCATACTGCTATGTACATTTTCCAATGTGTAAGTGTTGAATATTTTCATTGGTCATCGGTGTCACTTACTGTGTCTCCGTATTCCCGTCACCAGGAACTTCCCGAGAATGAGATGTTCTGGCCGCCAGCCACCATCCGCTTGGTAGACTGCCGTAAGTTCGGACGAGAGGTCCTGGTCGGGACTTGCACCATCACCAATCTCCAGAACAACATCTGGGTGCCCCCGGAGGAGCGACAGAGGATGCTGGAGGAACAGAGGAGGAAGAAGCTCGCTATCCTCCCCGCAGCCAGGCAGATGCACGAACAGCTGTTGGAACAGCAGCAGAAACTCAGTCCCTACATCCCTCTGCAGTCGCTGCTGGAGGAACAACGGAAAGAAGCGGAGGAGAAGGCACTGGGCGATAATATATCCAGAAATGGGTCAGCGGTCAGAGGACCCGGGGTATACGAGGCGATTAATGACTCGCATATATCCCTGGCCGGCTCCGGCGCGTTAGATTCAGTTCCCGGACACACTCCACGTGGGTCCGTGACCCCCTCCATGGTTGGGTCCAGATCACCTTCCCTCCATTCCAGAATGGAAGTGACGTCAAACGTGTCCTATCCGCGCCTGCGCACAGGGAAGAGTAATGGATGTAAGTAGCTGGAGTTCGTTTTTAACAGGAGTGCCAAATTACATGTACTATGGTTGTTCTGAAACAGGATGTCTGGTCCTTGACAATTTTTTGCTATTGCTACAGTTCTGAGTCTCTTTCATAGTTTGCATGTTATAGCTTTTATGTCGCAGTACTGATGGAAGATGTCTTCATGTTTCACTGCACAACTTGTACATGATTTCGAACAGAGACAAATTCAGATGCTGGTAAGGCAACACAATGTACTTGCTTAATTTATATTCAATTTTTAGCTATTCACTCGAGCGCGAGAGAAGCCTCCTTGAATATTGACAAAGCCCCACCGTCTCCGATGCCAACCATACCAGAATCAAACCACGTGACTATTCAAATCGACCCAATTCAACAGGATCCCGCCAGTGGTGTTCCCGCGGTGGAATTTAAACCACCAGATGCGAAGACTCCACAATCAGAAAAGGCTGACGGGAAATCTGTAGCTGGCCAATCACGTCACTCTAGTAAATCAAAGCTCCACTCATCGATGGTAAGCCGTTGGTTACTAAATGATTTAGAGTAAGAAATGTTTTTCCTTGTACCAAATTTACTAACGAAGGAAACTTTTGATTATCGAATATTTGTTGTATCTCAGTTAATTGATCTTATCAAGAGCTGACACAGGAAACCAAGATATCGTGTTATTCTTTAAGGATTATCTAGGTTATTTCTTGACTGAATCTTTCAATGTTGTTTTTTTCCTGCAGACCGAAGAGGAGCGGCAAAAGGCCGAAAAGAAAGCGCGTGAACACCGGAAGGAGATGATCGCTGATCTGGATTGGTGGAGCAAATATTACGTCACCCGGGAAGACATTGACAAGGTATTGGAAGTAGTACACAATGTCTTGAGTAGATTCCAAAGTGCAACCGTAATTATTATGCACCCGGTTTGTACCACATAATATAAAAATCCCCTACAAATTAGTACCCTCCTTGTAGTGTGCATGTGCAAGCGTAGTGGTTGCACCCACCAACAGCTATTGTCCGTTTTGAAGACATTTGCAAGTTCTGTTTGTTTTTACTTTGGTGACGTGATCCTTTCTTGAATCACTGATGGCTAGATAAACTGGACTAAGCAGCAATCCCGCAGTTGAATAAATTATCAATGAAAGTGACCCAGAGTCCCAGACCACATTAGAACTCACTAACTTTTCACAGAAATGTCGAATTCAGGCAAAATTGATAAAGAGTGGGATATGTGTTACTGGTCTAAGTGTACCGCTTTTTAAATACTGTGCCCTATGCTGTTGCCCATTCATTTGTATACACTAGGCGTACCCCTCTGTCGACACTGTTGACTCCATACAAATATCTATTTCTGATATTTTTCTGTCCCATTGTCTTCGCATCATTCCTTTGGTATTTATATGTCGACACAATTAGTCAGGATTAGGCATCTCCTACATGTAGATGACTCGCAAACTATTGGTTGAAACACCAAAGGCAGTGGGTTCAAGATGGCCGTGTTCTTTACTACCATACTGCCAGAATATCTCGTTACTAATTTTGAACATGTAAATTAATTTATTGTATAGATTTCCAAAACGTATGGTATTTTGTAGTAACGTACCTGGTAACCATAAATGTGCAAAGTGCACAGTATAGTTACGCAGAGTCATCACACTTGGTCAGCCTGTTTGGAGCCTAAATTTAAGGGTGATTAAAGTTCTACATTGGCGTAAAATTCCTTTAAATACTAAGGCTTGATTTTTATGGCTTAATTGCTTCTTTTCCAGGAGAATTTTAAGGTAAATTGAGGCCTAAAGGCCTCCTCAATATACTGTTTATATCCTTCAACTTTATCACCTCAATGCACTGTAGTTTTATACTAATTCGTACTTTAGCATGGTGTGAAAAGCTGGGAAAGGTGTTACTATTTATTCACTTCTAACTTACAGATTTATTTATTTATTTATTTATTTATTTATTATTTATATTTCAATAATTTATGTATTTATTTTATTTTGTTTATTTATTTTTCCATCCATTATCCATCTATCTGTCCATCATCCATCCATACATTTCATCCATCCATTCATTCATTCTTTTATCTGTTTATTTTTGTATTCGGGTATTTTAAATGCCGGGCTCTATATTTCAATCTTTCTTGGAGGTCTAAAGGCCTTTCGAAAAAGATCAGGAAGAAACTTTTGTTGGTGTTGGAATAAAAACACTGGGCGGCATGAACGACGTTATAAGTTTTAACACCAATGCGCTTTTTACAGATCAATCATTTTAATCACCTAAATTGTTGGTGGGTGAATTCGTTTCTTTGTACCAGACAAATCATTCTGTTTACCATAGCTTTTACCTACACGATGTGATCAGACAGCCACGCTTGGCGTCTACGCTTCGATTTCTATAAGCTTATTCAATTTTACAAAAACGGAATACTACTAACATGACTAATACCATCTCCAATCTTAATGCATGACACACGACTGCAAAATATATCGTAATTTGTGTCTTGCCTCCCGTTTGATAGTGTCATAAGTTTGCTTATCTTCCATGCGCATTCAATCCCCTACAGGAGTGTAACTGAGTAATGGGACACAAAGCATTGGTCATGAATGTTAACGAACTAGATATGGCCAATGTTTTATATTTCATAATAACGATTTGCAAGTGACAAAACACTTTAAAGTGCGTTATAAACGCTTGAAGAGATTGCAGTAGATAAAACTGGGCGAGATTGATTGTATTTTGTTAGGCAAATTTTGGAGGTGATTCGATGACGTCATATTTGCCTTTCCAGAGCGAGAAAGAAAAAGACCAGTCTGGGGCCACGTCAGATGAATATGATAGTGGTAAGTTTGACTGATAAATTGTGTACGCTATGCTACATATATTATCTATATTCCCTTGGTCTGTTTGAGAAGGAATATATAGTTGCCCGAGATTAGCATACATGCTCGAGAATTAGTGATGTGATGTGATCTTCGACTGTAATGTAGGATGGAAAAATAGAATAGTATGCACGTAACATAACTCAGCATGCATTTCTATGTTCTTCTGTATGTGGCATGACTCAGTTTAAATTAACTAAAGTTACCGCCGTTGTACTTACGTTGTAGTGTATTAATATGCACGGTTCAGACGTCAGGGCGTTGTGTGAGATGGAGGATGTTTAAAAAGCACTCGCTGTAATGTCTCTTGTTTCTACCATTGAGCAATTTATTATTAACCATTTTTACTTTGTATGGCGTAAAAAATATCAAGTACGGTAATTATAATATGTCGTGTTTAAATACTGTTTACATATACTGATGACATGTTATAGCGTGTGCCTAGTAAATACGTACCGATTCCAGGGCTTTATGTAACCAGCTAACCAGAGATTGATTTGCTTGATAACATTCTTTCTGTTTTTTTTCCGGACTAGTACATACATACCTATTCCATGTTAATACTTTTATTGCCGTGTTGAATTGATAAGTTAGCAGCACATGTTTGGACGTTATATTCAGTCACTGTAAGTTATTACATATGCAGTACTTTTATATAATGTACATGACTCATTCTTGATTACTTTAACAACTGTTTAACGTTTGCTGTAGGTAGAATATCCAGTAATTCGAGACTACCTATCGTTGTTGTATTAGTCGCTTCTGGTTTGCATTACATTGTGTTAGCTTTTGGTCGCAAATGCAGTGTGTCAATGTGTAGTCAACAAGAAGCACCAGCTGTTTGTTTTTTCTTTATATATATACACTATTCTATCTGTGTAGACATGAGTGATACTCTGAGCGTGACCAGCCTCGAGAGGGTAGTCCAAGGTATTTCCCATAGTTTAATACAGATGCTTCCCAATTTTGTCGAGAGTTCGAGTGATCAAACCGCTCTTACGACACTTTCTGCTGTTTTAACACCGAGTTACATGTAGATAGATGAGTGAAATCAAATCAAAGATCAGAAGGTGCGATTTCACTATAATAACAATGATCGTCCTTCCACTCCTACCCCCAGCGTGCTGCTTGTACATAAATGATTAACACCCAACTCACAAATAAACTAAATAGCGTAGTTTTACCGTAACCGTGACCTATCCCAGTGTAAATGTATGGATGTACTTTGCACAATGAAGTTGATTAAATTGGCAGAGTTTTCTGTTATCAAACTATATCCTGATCCTGGCTCAACCCAGAGGAGCAAATTTGGATATGGCACCGTTTTTTTCTGATTTTTCCTTATCCAGTGTAACTTGAAGGATAAGCTTCTGAATGTGAAATAAACTACTTTCATATCAGGCATTAAATGTCATTTGCCACTCTATAAAGAACAGAACCTCGGATTTGGAAACCAGATCTCTACCAATGTGGCTGTAGATTGGATTGCTTTCTATTGAAAACAGAATCACCCGAATAGAGCTTGATATAGATAGTGTTTTGTTTTATGGAATTGTGATACATGAAAACAATATTTCTATAAAAATATTTAGAGAGAATTACAATACCTAAGCAAAAAGTGTAAAATAAGCTAAATTGAAGCCATTTAATTGCAGCCATTTTACTGAAGCCATTTTATTTTATTAATTCGTATTTATTTATTGTCTTAGAATGTTTGAATGAAACGCATTGCTGGTATCCCAGAAAGTAATCAAGATTCAATCTGAAAAGTCTAACATTTTTACTTAAATAACGTATTCTCATTTTGCCAACAAAAATGACAAAAATCACAACCAATTTTAGAAAGGGTGTCCTTGATCAAAATACATTGTACAACAAACTGCATGAACTAAACGTTTAGAGCACAAATACAGATACTACTAGTCTTGACGATATATAGGCCGATGAAATTCTTTTTGAGTCATATGGTGCATTTCTGGATAACATCGTTTCCATTCCTGCTATTTTTGACATATACTGGAATTAGAATTAGCTCGGCTAGTAGTTTTTAGTGATAAGACTCACATGATTCTCAGCTATCTCTCATACAGTCAAAGTTTCTTTACACACTGTCACAAAATGAGACCAACATTAAACTTAGCAAACCACTGGCTTACTCTCTTGCTAGATATTTGATATCGCTGTTAACCCAAGGTCTTCTGAACAACACAGCAAACTAGTTGCCTAAGGTAATATTGGATTATCTCGCAAATATCTCGTTCACGCCACTAAGCCGGAGGACACCAGCGGCGTTCACAGGACAGCAGTGAAGGGGACGAGGATGACCCTATCCTCGGCAGGTTCTCTAGAGGTATCGACACATGTATCGCGGCCTTCTTGATATATAAAACACTTTACCCATTGGAGTTCGCATGATTCTGGCGATAGTATGAATTTTCAATAGACACTTGGCAACATTTTCGTTGAAGAAGGGTATGGGATTCTTAACAAGCTTTAACAGCCATATATGTGGGCCTTGCATGTGTTACTTCTGAATGACCTGTATTCTATTTTGGCGAATTGATACCAAGTAGTACAATTTCCAATAACGCTTTGCAGATATTTTTGCCTTTGCACTAGTTGATATTGTTGCCATTGGAAGTTCTCTTTTATTTTAAAATTGTGATTCCTAAGTGTAGTCACCTTGATATATCATTTACCTCGATGCACTAAACTATACCTTAATGATTACGTCATCCATGTATATATTATCTATCATCATTTGCATGGTTCTTTCTAATATTGTTACTCTCACACATGCATGGCGATTCTCTTTTCTCTAATGATGCATCCTTGTGTGTGGGTCCATATGTGTTTGTATCTCGGGCTTTATATCTCACTTGTATATATGTGACCTACAAGTTATTGGCTGTAACGTCAGACTTAAACTTTACTATAACACGTTACTACAGTCCGTAAAGTACTTTTTCATCCTAAGAATATATGAACCAGTATTTTTAATAACTAATATATAATAGAATCGTGTGTAATTCCTGTTCTCATACTCGGATAAAGCTCAGATTCATTTTAAGACAAAAGTCAAAGGTAAAATGATGTAATCCTGATTCACAAAACGTCATACTCAAATGCAGTCATGTGTATTCGCTTTCATATTACATGAAAGGTAAAACTTAAACAAATCTCTATGAGCTTTTGCTCATTCAATCAGATTTTTTTAAAAGTTTTCTTTTGAGACAGGATGTTACCCCTTCTATCTTGATCAGATCTAGAAGCAGGCGCTCTGGATTATGGTGATCTGGACGAAAGTAAAATCAAGGAGCTGCAGGAGATCGCCCGTCAGAGGGCGCTGGAAGAACTGGAAAAGCTGGGGAAGAAAAAGAAGAAAAAGAAACTAAAAAAGCTGAAGAAAAAAGCTCTGAAGAAGAGGATGAGGCAGTTGAAGGTCAGTTCACGTTGAAGTGTTTTGTTTCAAGGGTTCACTTGTAGTGTTCTTTTCGTATCCTATTTTATTAAAATATATTTACCCCCAACTTTGCTTGGGTGGTCAAAATCAAGGTCACTCAGATTTCGAAGCCTTATATCTCGTATATGTTATTATTAAACATTAATAGGAAACCATATATGTTGAGTCCAATGGCACTGTCACAAAGTCAAGGTCACTTAGGTTTTGGAGGTTTGTATTTCGTAAAGGAGCTGAGTTAGGCCATATGACACTATTAAACACTAATAGAAACTCGTATATGGGGAGTCCAGTGACACCACCGCATTTTGCCTTAAGTGGCCTGGCTAAGTCAAAGTCAAGTCACTCAGATTTTATTATAATAAATATTATAGCTCGTAAAACAGCCGAGTTTGACCATATGTTACTAGTAAACACAAATAGGAAGTCCTATATTGGGGGTCCAATGGCACCATTACATTTCACATTGAGTGACCTTGAAAGGTCAAAGTCAAGTTCCTTAGATATTCAGTAGTAGGAAATCTGTACATATATTGGGTATAATAATCTGGATGTCATATCAGGGAATTTGTGGGCGGGTGAGGCTTTCCGCTGTCCCATCGGTCTTTCTTGTGTTCATTTAAAATGCGTGTGACTTTCGAATTTTCTCTGCATAGTGGATATACACCAGGCAGGGATTGTTAATATTATATTTGGTACTAAGAGATAGGAACTACTACGAGGCTAAAATAAATGAAATCCTCCATCTGTGGAAATTTTGAACTGAGAAATTCTGGGTTCATCAACAACTGTTCTGCAAACGTTCAGCATGTCGCCGTTATGACGTCATGGCTGGCAGTTCTGCAGCATCGCTTTAATATATATTAACCATCAGATCACCTATTTAGTTAATCAGGCGCATTTTAATACAGCTTTGAATTATCAAGTTTTGAGCTTGACATTCTGTAGGCTTTACATGTCGGCTTCAGCGCTTTCACGGGTCAGATAAACACACATTTACTCGGCATCCAGTTCAACCACCTCTGGTCCATAAGCATGATAATAGCTGCGCCCACACTTCCGCGTTTGGATACGAAAAGGGAGATAATGATAGTTGATGGTGTTCCCTATCTGGACCACCCCACAGGGTTTCGAAATAATGATGAAGTCAAGGATACGGTGTATTTTGTAGAGCTTCCATATTTCCGCATGAAATTGTCCGTTCCAGATGTAGGTTAATGATTTGCTGGACGAAACGTTCATCCAACAGACATTCTTGCCCCCATTTTCTCCATATAATATAAATGTTTCACCCATTGCTTAACCCATATTATATGCAATGCCACTGCTGTTCTTGTTTTCTCTGTTAAATTCGTTGAATGGTACATAACACCGAAGAGTTTGAGGAAGTAAGAACTTTCAGAAGAGTTGAAGAAGAATTTGTAGCACATCAACAAATCTGTACTTTTAAAGGATTTAAAGAATTTCACTTTCTTCACTCAGACTTTGGTGCTGTTTTATTCCATGTGTTCAACTTCATATGATACTCCAAAGGGAGGTACTTAACCACTGAGAGGTTTGGGTTGTCATTCCTTCATGATTATTTTTATTTGTTTCTGTATTCCAGAGGAAGGTAACATTGGTATATTTTGTTTTCGCTTGTTTCGTCCCTGCTTTTCATTTTTACTGCTACAATTAGCGCCTCTTTTAGTTAAAGGTAATCGAAGCATGCAACATTATGCTGGGTAAGGTATCCATTACCTCATCTGTTTAAACTGTGCCAATTGCGGTAATAGTCCAAGTGTTCAAGTGCTAATAGTCCCAGTGCTTTTCGTATTTTTGCACCCCTACAATAAGTGCAGGGGGATTCAGTACTAGAGTGTTTTAATGTAGAATATTTTAATTCACAAGAATATGCCGTTAAGAGGAGGTATTGATAAGAGCATCAATAACACTTCGCTTTGAAATACCAGGTGATCCACGTGTTCCATGGACGTCTTGATTTTTTATTTCCTTCACTTCTTCTTAAATCCTATCAACCTATAATAGCACAAATAGCCGCACTGGGAGCGTCATGTATAAAATTAACTTTATTAAATAATTATACTTGTTCCTTATGGCTTTACTTTCAAGAACAGTCTCCCGGAAAGTGTGCTACTGCCCCCCCCCCCCCTTCCCCGGGAATCAGTAAGATTGTTCTTTGGTCACGATAGGGTATTTCAAATAATTTACCTTGCTTAGAACACCTTACGTATGCTACCCTTTTCGGACAAGTACAGTAGTCACTGACGACTACTGGCTTGTTGCATGATACTTAGGTACTGGCACAGAAAAGTGCTATCTTTTTAAAACCTTTTTTCACCTGTTGTAGTCAACCAAGAACTGTGTTTTACCGCCCATGACGTATCAACATTGCGTAAACAACCAATGAATGCTCTGGCTTTATGGTTGTGCTTTAGCAGATTTCAGTCGCTGTCGCATTTTCTTATTGCTTGTCTCCTGTTTTGTTCGTACTTCCCTTTTCTGATGTCAATATTAATTACATGTACACATATATATTTTGATTCCTCTTTATTATTTTCTATTAAATAAATTTAAATTTACTCCTATTTATGCCTATATGTGTTCCCTTGTGGATCGTGAGGCGACGGGAGTATACCTTATTAATTTGTCATGTCTATAAGGTCGTGCGTGTTTTCAAATTGGCAAAATATTTTAATATAATGCTTTATTGGTTTAAGCATGTGTCAGGAAACTGTCAAGGATTCTACCTGGTTTATAGATGTTAACACTTTATTTGTAAATGATTCAATCCTTACTTACTGCATGTACTGGGGGCCAATTAGAGGGATTTGTGACACTTTACACGAATGTGTCGCACCTGCGTTTGCATAGTAGTGTGTTCTGTTGTCCAGGGAGTGGTGAATAAAGCATTCGAAGATGAGGATGATTATGATCTGGACGAAGAACATCTTCTGACAGAGGAGGATCGTCAAGATAGGGAAGTCAACAGTTACATCACACGGATCAAGGTAGATGTAGGCCAACATACATGTATATCACGCCTCTGATATCGATTATTACGCCTAGTGTTTAGTTCCGTATATCGTGATTGTGTATGTATTACGAAAATAGCGGTTTTGGAAAGTTACTACTTTTAGAGAATACATGTGAATCACTTCTTGAAAATGTGATACATATCTCTATCGTCTTGGGCCTATTATGGCTTTAAAGTGGTCTCTGGCCTAAGATATTTTCGGCTTTAATCAACATTAAATTTTCTGGTAAACGGAAGTGCTAATACTGGTTTTAGTGTATTTAATCGACCCTCAATTGATCAGGTTGCAAAGGTTATGTCCAGTGCCACTGCATGCAAATAGTCTAGTACACGTTAGTTACTGCTCTTACGCAGACCCCATATAAGTTGGTCTAAATCCTGTACAGGTGCTATTATATGACAATGACAAATGCGGAGGCATGCCTCTGTTATCTTGTCTCCGAGCTCATTTTTATGTACACATTCTTAATTTCGTGGGTTTTAGCTATACCACAACGAGCTGGAGAAAGTGAAAGAGTTCGGTGGATTCGGGGAATGGGTGGACACCTTCAACTTGATGCGCGGGAAGAAAGTCGACGACGAGGATGACGATCATCTGCGAATATCGGGAAAGTTCAAGGTTAGTGGCTAATTCCAAGAGATGCTAACATTACTGGTTAACCTTACAGATAATATTCTATATTTACAGAGTGGGAAACGAAGCCATCGAATAACACTTGCATCAATGTAGTCGGTCTTCTAACAGGGCATGGTTGAATGTTCTCGGTATTAATTTACATTTCCCATTTGCTAAATCTGGCGAAGGTAATCGCGAACATTTACGCACGCGGTTTGTATACTTTTAACACGCAAGCGATTATAGGATTTACATTCAGAGAGAATCGTTGGTCTTAATAAAACTTCCCGTTTTAGATATGCGGAATTCCTCATTCCCTCACATCTCTCTTCTTTTCTTCCTCTTCCTTATTCTATCAGACTTTAGAATGCGTTAACCTCTCTGATTCTGTTACTACTATTAACGGCATTACTACTACCAGCAACACCACAACTACTATGATGACAATGTTGATGTTGTTGATATGTGTAATGATGTGCGTCCTTACGAAAGTACTGAATAAGTGTGATGTCGATATTGCTACAAGGTGTACACCACTGCATTACAGACACGTGTTTCTAAGGTATATGATACATTACAAAAGTCACGCAAAGGACACAAAAAAACATATTAGGATATGCCTGTCTTAATGCTCCTATCGTTTACTTTTCATAAACGTAAACCCAGCTTTAGTTGTAGCAACTGACCCCGAACCTTGGCAACGCCGCACATCTGTCAAAATGGGAACGCCTTCTCTGAGCAGTCATTCATTGCCGTTGGCAAAATATCAGTATTATAGACTAAACATTCCGTCGTATGCGTCTGTCCTTGGATGGAACTGGCTCACGTGATCATGCAACATCCATGGCCAATGTTAACAGTCGTCTGGCAGTGAAAAAATCTATTGCACAAACAGCGATAGCAGAAGAATAGTTCCAATGAGCCACTGTGTCGAGGTACATAATATGCGAAATATAGTACATAATAATAACGATAATATGAGCCGCTCCTGTCACAATATTGTCTCTGCAGGGGAAAATCTGCCTGTACCAGCTAGAGGAAGGCGAAGAAGACGTGGCCAGTACTAGCAGCTCAGACAAAACAAAGAAGGACAAAGAAAAGGACCGGCCCAAACTCAAGCTGTATGATGGCCTGCCCAACCATAAACCGTTCGAAGTCAAAGTCATGCTGTACATTGTAAAGGTAGTACCATGAGGTTACATCCAGACAGGTGATTGTATCGTGCAACCCCACTCGTCTTTTTTGTTCATGCTCCTTCCTAGTGGTTTTTGATTTTGAATAACGTACATTACTAGACAGAAAAGACCGCAAAAATTTGCTAAATATGCAGTCGTCAGCCATGGTGGTTACTGGTACACTGTATTTCATCCTGGATCACTCAAAGCTCCAGGCATTAAAGAAGTGGTCGTTTGCAAATTACTTACAATATCCAGCGATGTGTGCATTGTCTGTGCGTTGTTGATACCGTATATTCCATATTCCACCCTACCAGGCCAACAACCTTCATCCTGTGGATCTGAACGGCAAAGCTGATCCGTACATTGTGGTCAAGTGTGGCCGGAAGGACATCAATGATAAAGAAAACCGGATTAACAATCAACTCAACCCTGTGTTTGGACGGTAAGCATGCGAGAGGATAGATTAAACCAATGTTAATAATAATAATAATAATAATAATAATAATAATAATAATAATAATAATAATAATAATAATAATAATAATAATAATAATAATGTCATGTGACCAAGGACACGTTGTTGAAATGAAAAGGATGTGGTGTGAATCCCGGGTGACCTATACTGCCGTGTTTGAATAAGAATCATGTGAGGTGACTCGAGCATGTGGTTAGATGCCAAGCATGTGTGGCCATCGAAGTCACAGTCTCTGCATACCAAGAAGCCCAGACGCTTCGACCCTCTGATTGGGCACTTGGCATAACAAGTTAGGAAGAAGTTAGGTTAGGAACAAGTTAGACTTATACCTAACGGCCATTTACATATGTAGTATGGTGACTATGTAATCCTGTCGAAAATCGAAAAAAATGACCTCAGACTCATCTTGAACACTCAATGGTCAAAAGTACCTTTTCTATACTAAGCATATGTACCCCCGGGGTTCAAATTTTGGTCCATCTCCTCTACGAAAATCCGTTTTCGTGATACAAGGCTGGCGAAAATCAGAAGTTTTTATAACCCTCCATTGACTTTCATCTTAAACGGTCAAAAATGAACAAAAAATGTCAAAAACCCGTGTCGTGACCCGTGGCATTGTATTTAGGATAAGCATGTAGTGTGAACCGGGTACGATGATTGAATAGAAAATGTGACGCAGGAGATGGCATTTTGGATATTGAGCGAATACGACCCAGGCTATGACTGTATGTACAATGCAGAACCTGCTGGGTGAACGGAAGGGTTCGTACCCCGTAAAACACGGGGTGTTCGTCATAATACAACGCACATTAGAAATACATACCGGTATGTCTTTTAATTGTACATAATATTACGAGGGGAAATAACTGAGGGTCCATGTTGGATGCAGACACAACTTATGAATGTGAAAGCCTGCCTGAGAGAGTTACTCTGGTACAATGCAATCCGTTGGATATCTGCCCAGTACACCAACGACACTGTGCGAGTTGTAAAACGTCACTCCAAGTTTAGGTGGTTGCTGAGTTACCCGAGTACTTGTCCCGCTTCATGTTAAAGTTAGAAGTCTTTTTTCCTCCCCTAGGCTGTTTGAGTTCGACGTGATATTTCCTATGGACTCCATGATGCGGATCCAGGTGATGGATTATGATCGCCTCAGTGCAGATGATCTGATAGGAGAGACCACCATTGATCTGGAGAATCGCTTCTACAGCAGACACAGGCCACGCTGTGGCATATCCGCCACATATGAAGAGTATGTAGCCCAACTAGTCGTATCCTCCCTTCATATTATACTATATGTTCTTTAAATGGGCTTCAGAATCATGTGTATCGCGGAAATTTCCTTATTTTTCTATGAAAATTGAGTCGCTGCCTTGTATGGAAATATATATGGACAAACGTCTAAATGTATGCATGTCGTGTTTCACAGCGTGTGTTTTAACATGGCAGTCTTGCGCGAGAGGTGACCGAAGTACTGTTGGGATGATACTCCCTGTGTGCGTTTTCTGGCTTTCAAAGTGTACGTTATTATAGTCAGTTTGTCAAAGACATTGAACAAAAGCCTGTGGCCACCTGCAGCACTTTAAACAACCGAGAGACTCGTTGGGCTGCATGTAAACTGGATATTACGAGAGACTGTATAGCATCTCTGATATTCCCATGGTCGCAGAGCGAATGCCGTTACCAGTACTTGTATCCGATTGCAGCCTCAAAGATAAGCATCTAAAATTGAATTCATAAAGTTTTTGCAAAAGGCAATGTCCCTGCGAAACGGCACTGGGTGACATACCTTGCATTTGTCGCATGTAACTAAAAAAAGAAGACAAAAACGACTGTCGCAACGAAATATCAAGTGCCCCTAAACGACAAATGCCAAGCCCATACATGTTCGAAGTGCCATTGGCCACCTTGGAGGGGAATTACCTCCTATTATTTTGTCCGATTTAACCCTTTGCCGGTTAACCTGACGCAACTTGCAAGAGTACCGGATATGTGTTTCACCCGGAGAAACCTTCAAAGTAAGGCCTTCCGTGAGACCAAAGAACCGTGGGGACTGGTTACGGCTTAACGCCGTCTAAATAAAGTAACACGTCGTGCTCACTGCTACATCCAAACGAGATATTTATTTTAGGTGAAGGGTTCACGATATGTCAGGTTCTCTGTCGGTTGTTGACTCCCGACGTCTGATCTATGAATACCCCAAAACAAAGATATATATAGCCTATTAGATGCAGGGTTCTGCAAAACACCTATCGTGGAATGAAGGAATGAATGAAGGAATGAATGAATGAGTGAATAAATGAGTGAAGTAATAAATACACCACCGTTCTGTTCATGAAAAATAAATCCATCCATCCGTTAATTCATTCATTCATTCATAGGCCCGCTTCCCGTGGAATAATTTGTTCACTTGTTGAGGGTACGGAAGTGAGTAGTGACGTTTCCCGCGTAGCGGCATGAGAAACTGGAAAACAAGAAAAAAAGTTGCATAAGGCACTGATTTTGTTGTTCCATGTCGGCAAAGAACAGGCTAAATCGTCTTTATAAAAGATTGGTCTGGTATCTTTAAAACTCGTTATTGTGAAATAAAGGTACACGGGCTAAACGTTTTCTATGGTTATCAAACAGGTACAATGTATTTCCAACCAGTTGCAATCATGGTTCACATAAAAACTTGTTTTAACAATCTGATGTAATACGCACCAGCATTGGTTATGTATGTTATGTAAGATATACATTAAGTGGTCAGATTCTTTAATAATAATAATAATAATAATTATAATAATAATAATAATAATAATAATAATAATAATAATAATAATAATAATAATAATAATAATAATAATAATCTTTGTTGGACTACAACATGAAACATGCGTATTGCCAAGGTAGATACAACTCTCACAGGACAGACAAAAATATGCATACATACCCCCTACATTTCAAATGTCATTACTTAATAAAGTACTGATTATGTTGTTAGGCCTCCACCGCCAAGACCAGTTGGTACTACATGTCGGATAAACCCTGTAGCTACACATGAATCTGACGACATTGGGTAATTGGATGTCCAATACAGATAATTGGTTGTCTAAAACGGAAGTAACATCTTTGTTCATGTGTTTGATGTATTTGAACTGTTCTCTGTTGAATGTGACACATCACCCCAAGGTTGTGTGTCTGGTGTGCTGCTCTGACAAGATATTTGCTTCCAGTGGTGACCAATGTTTCTTTTATAATGACTATGTTCTTTTTTTCATCCAACGGACATTAACACCTCGCTGTGTTTGTGCAAACCTTTGGTTACCTGAATATACATGTATATGTGCAAGTGTATGACAATCTTTCTTGGCCTTTTAAATAACAGACGTAACAGTGATGTAGTACATACTTGGCCTCATGCTCATGGAAAAGTATGTTTATATGGAATATCGTAAGGCTGTTTTTACATTCGTCAGTAGGCTTCCAGCTAGTTCAATAAGACAAAAGTGGGAGACTGGTTGTCTTAAATAGACTATTGGGCATCTTAGCCAAATTCATGGTGATATTTCAACCAGTTACATGTATATACATACAGCCAATGTGCAACGTTCAGAATTACCAGGTCTTTGGACATTATAAAATGTAACGTAAACTAAAACGTTCTGTATGGTAGTAATGTACATGTCCACTATCCTTCACCCCCTTTGTGTAGTAGAACAACCTTCCCAAATTTATCGATTGCCCGTAACCAAAGTCTCTTCACTCTTTCAACTAAGATGCACTTCAAATGATTTTAAATGTGCCGAAGCGTGCATGGAATTTGCAAATGCACTGGAATACTAGTACATGAATGAATATGAATGAATAGTTTATTATAGTGACATGTTCCTTTCACACATATACATTTTTACATTAACATTAAAAAGAAAACCGGAACCCAGCCCGAGTGGACTTACAAGTCACTTT
>JAAUYG010032014.1_pt1 | contig 34703 bp, 22 predicted proteins | sample 7278091 | NCBI WGS metagenome assembly JAAUYG01 (sample SAMN14350201, study PRJNA611818) | marine sediment metagenome | isolation source: surface marine sediment (0.6m) | place: French Polynesia: Moorea | collected 2018-08 | reverse complement strand
TAAAAACCAATCAGTATTACACAGTTTATTACAAAATGAAGTTCCTCAAACCATACTGGTGTGCATTTACCAGTATAGTTTTTGTCAAAGGCTTAGGCAAAGACATTAATATTTTAGAGTATCGACCCAGTGTACAACTTTCTTTCTGGGACTTATTCTCTGGCATATCATGTTGATAACTGTCCAATAATCAAATACTTTCTTAAAACATTTACGATAACATTTTACCAGTTAAATACATCAGTAACTTGCACGTATATTACTTAAGTCACTGTAAACCATCATATTTAAAATCATAGCTACAAAAAGTTTGTATACTATAACATGTTGCATCAATACTTGCAGGTATTCTATACTGGTATTTAAAGGTCTCGGTACTTCTAGTGTTGTTACAGAATTTAACAGTGGTTAATAAGACCTCCTACGAAATATATCGATTAAGTGACACAAATCAGCCCAGTGTTTACCATGTTCGTCTGGGCAGATAGTTGGTTGAGGGTACAATATGAAACCACAGCATTTTGTATATGCAGTAAATGTACTAACGTTGCATTTCATTGGCTGTATTTTGTGTCTTTGTGTTTAAAATAACTGTACTCAAAACTTGATAGGCTTGATGGCAAGGGCTATTTGGTGTCACTTTGGAATGACTGACACCTTCCAGGAGGTACACTTACCTTTGAACCCCGTTCATTAAAAATAATTTCCACATCTAATATTGGACCAAATTGCTGGATGAGGCAAAGGAAAGAAAGGATATATCATTAGATATTATCACAAACCAAAACAATCTAATCACTAACACACAATTGGTAATTAAGTAATCTTCACCTCAAGACAGCCACAAAGAAGTGAAATGATCACTGAACAAATAACTGTTGATAATGTTAATTTCCCTGAAAATTAGCAACACAAAGTAATGTCAATCACATGTATCAGTACATTTTACAGCTAAGCAAACTAAGTAGTATGTGCTGAACATTCATTACACCAAAGAATCGCTATTTGACATAAGCAATATATATACATGTATGTGACAAATACTAGAGTTGAATTTACCAGTGCTGAAATGACATATGAAGTTCAAGATAATTTAAAACAGTACCCCCAGCAGTCATTAAGTTCTAATTTCAGGCCTGGTGTTATGAAAAAAGATATTTCAGTACAAAAGTGTTTTCCAACAAGGCTATACGAGGTAAATCTTATTTTCCCACCCCAAATGATTTGCTAGGAGTGCAGCATCATGCTACTAGCTGTGACGTCACCCAGTTGATAGTTCCCAGAATCCTTTGCACTTATGCTTGCATGCACTGTGAATTTGCTTTTGCTCTTTCTTATGGCTTCAAATGATATGGATTATCATTCTAAGGTTATCTTTATGAACCTGGAATGCTACACTATCAATATATGGGGTAAGATTGGCAAAAGCATTGAATTTATCTGACTTCAGTGATCAAAACAGAGAGGGATTTTTGCGAGGGACAAATTGATGTATAGATGGCACCCCAGCTCGTTCTATACATTGGGCACGGCGTGATCAGCAATGAGTGTTTCTCCTGCAAAAAGAACACAAATTATTATATGCCAGAAGGGTTGAATTAGGTCTGGTTTTACTTTACACCTCAGGTATAAAACCACCTTCTCTGTAAATGGCATTACTTGATGCTACATTGTGCTAGAACTGTCATAATAGACCCAGCACCAAACATGACCAACTGGGTGACATCACCAACCAGCAGCTCTAAATCTATTTTCATACAATTTAAACATTTTAAGATATGAAGTGCTGACTGCTGGAGGTACCCTTTAACATGTGCCAAGCCACAGCTGAAATACGCAAGTATTAAATAAGAAACAAAACATACATGAATGAGACATGCAACTTAATACTGTTATAAGGTACATACACACATAAAAATCCGAGTCCCTCAAAATGAAACACAAAGACTTGAAAGAAATTGTAAATTGTTTACTGATTGCGCAGTAGGATGGTGTTCTAAAAGTTTCCAGAAATTTGTCATGAGACGATCTATTCAGCTACATGGAGCTGTGAGCAAGTTTATCCATGCAATGACCATCAAATATGATTCTGCCCAAGATATTACATGGGGAACTGCAAGACCTGACCAACTGTAACATGTACATTGTACAAATACATTCTGCTGCACCCTCTCCATATTAGGCCATGTCTAACCATTTGAACTAATCCACAAATCCTGGCAAAGGAATATAAAATCTGATTACATAAAGAAAGTAATGGTTTCCCCATCTGAATAAAATGCAGACCCACCCTATGTTAAGCAGAATGTACTAATATATCGCAGGTCATAATCATGAGACACTCAGATTTCCTAGTACTCTTTCTGACTCGATCTCTGAAACAATGTTAGAATCTTTCTCTGCGAACAAAGCATGCTAAGGGTGCTAACGAATTGCCTGGCACATCGAAATCAATCTAAGAAGAACCAATGATCATAATGTAACAATGCTAAGCAATACAAAGAGCAACTTTATACACCGCGGCCAACAGAATGTTTCTGATATGCTGTCCAGAGTTCTAACATGATTCAATTACCTGTGATGTAATATATATAATATAAATGGTGGAGACAGGTATTGATGATCTTCCAACTATTCAGCGGAATGAAAAGGAATGACCATACCATCATTAAGCCTAATGAAAATAAGAATATTCACAAACATTATAGCCATTCAAGGTTGGGAATGTACTTATCACTAAACAATTGAACCCTTTTTTAACATGCATACAAGGGTGACACAAAAGCCAACACCTTGAAAATACTTCACAAATTGAAAAAAAAAACTTTTGACATATTTCACAGCCAGGTACAAGACCAGGTACACTTTGTGCATGCCTTACAGTCCAATGATAAAAAAAGTATAACAATTCAAGCTTGCTGAGCAATCTGTATGTAAGCAAAACTACATGTATGTCACACACCCTACACCATGGCACATTGCAAATTTCACTGAATGACTTAAAAGAGGGGGGAAATTGCATATAGTTTCCAAGGTTGGGTTTAGGGTCATTGTAATTTTGACCCTTATTTCGACCTCGGGGTTAGCTGGAGACATGGCAATGTCATTCACTTTGACCTTGACCAGACCATGCAGACAATGCTTTCCTGGAGGGTTGGGGATGCAGGCTTACTGGGGTGGTAGTTGAGGGCAGAGGACATGCAATATCTTCTTGTTCCTGACAGGCAGGCATCATATATGGTTTGGGTCCCTCTCATCATGCACAGCATCATTTATCCAGCACCACATTCCACTTTAGGCTTAGCGAGCGAGCGAGCGAGCGGGCAAAGGAGGTGCCTGGCCCCTAACAGACATGTATCAGCCATGGGATTTCAGACTGGCCACAATGAAAACACACTAAGGGGAATATAATGATAATGAATAACCGAGCAGTCCAATCTATCAGGCTCAGTCGGGGAGGAAGCAAGACCAGGCGAAGATGAGTCCATACTTACACCCACTATATTCCTAAGATCTACTTCTCTGAATCTGAATGGGATGTTGGATATATGTAACCGCTTGGGTCCTGCTGCGGAATTACTGCTTGCTGACGACGTCACTCCACCAGGAGATGTCGGCGTGGAGTCTTTCTCCACGTCTGTCTGCTGGAACACATAACAAGATGACAGCTTTTACATACATACAACATCATACTTACTCCCATCAACTGCCTTAGATCTTGTTCTCTGAACTTGAACGGGATGTTGGAAACATGCAATCGCTTGGCTCCCGCACCACCCACCACAGTGGTGGGGGAGGTTGCCAAGGGTGATGTCGTGGCTCCTCCTGCCTCAGCCGACGCTATGTCAGTTTGCTGAAACAAATAACATAATAGCTCAGTTAAAAGTGCTCAATTTACTGTACAGCGTTTATAAAACAGTGGCAGTACCCTGGGTCTACTGTTTGTCATACCGCATGTGACTGAGTAGTGCATTATGTTAATGAGCAATGCATTATGTTCGGGATGTGTAGCCTCATATAACCTTCCTTATGTGTGAAAATATAGCTGGATCTGAAGTATTTGCGATTTTGTAGCCCATGGCTTACTGAAAGATAAAACGTACAGTAACAGAGTAACATACTAAATTTATGCATTTATAAGTTACACAATGTTAATATAATATACGCAGCTGAACATGTTATTGCAGAAGGTCTGAGCATTTTCAAGCTTTCAAGTTTCACCAATTATAACATATTGTTGTACTTTAACTTGTAGACAAGGTCACTGTTCATGCATATTTGCATATTTTTTTGATAAGACATAAGATCGAAACAGATCCAAGTTCCATGGGTCTCCTTGTATTTGTGCAGTTTATTGAATGGTGCCTTTCGGTTTTATTACAGTGGTTGCGGTTTTTGCTTTTCGTGTAGGCCTATGTGACAGCTACATTTCCCATATGTACAGGAAATTGCACAAGGACATCCACTGGGAATAGCTGGAAGATCTTCAATAGGTTGAAGGATGGCAGCAAGCTGCTTACATAGTGCCTCATTTGGTGCGGCTTGGCAGCAGCATAATTCCAGTCAGGAAGTCATTCATCCTTATTTGCTTCTTTAATATCAGGGATGGGAGATGAAAGCTTTAGTGCCGCTTTATCAGGTTAACGGCCACCAGCTTTTGCTTTTCCCTGCCACAATAGCACATCTCTCTCTCTCTCTCTCTCTCTCTCTCTCTCTCTCTCAGCATTTTACATCAGGAACTGGAACAGGGCAGCTAAGCTAGTATGCTACTGCATGTGGGAGTAAATTTCTCCTCATTTGGGTTGTGCATGGCCTTCATATTTCACCACTAGAGGTCATGGCAGGCATCCAGATGCCCTACAGGCACCAGCCTCACCATCTACAGAATTACATCTGCCATGTGTTGCAGTCTAGCTCCACCACCTCAACCAGGTGCAAATGCCACTCCAGGGCCTGCATGGCCGGAAACTGCATCGCTTGGCAACAGATGACCGCAAGCAGTAAAACTTGAAGCATTGTTTGAGTGGTATTCCATGTACCTTGGTAAACAATTCCACCTGACTTTCTTCAGCATTACTTCCTAGTAACAAAGTCTCAGGTACTGTTCAGATGTTCTTATCTTCCAGGGCATGGAAAACTACTACATGGTGCCGATATCTTAGGCTCTCAGTTTTCAGGGTGTTTCTAAATTTCTGGCAACCAATCTAGACTATTATCAGTAATCACAAGCCTATTTTAATGAACAGATAAAAGGTTATTTCTTTTACAAGTTCAAATTGTCAGATTTGATTCACAAATTTATTTTTTTACAAGTAACATGCATGTTAATCATGCTTTTTTTTAAATTGAATGTACCGGTAATTGACTTTATGATATTGAAATAATGCTGCTATTTAGGTGGTAATCTGGAAGGTAGAAAAAAATTTGGGGGGAATTCTCTACAGCATAAAATATTCAAGTTGACTTTATCACGTGTATTAAATGTAAATGTTAGGATGCTTTTAACACATGGTTTTGGTGCTTCTAAATTACTTTCATTGTATGCAGTTTCCTGTACCTACCTGAACTTGCACTGGCAAAGTTGATACCAACATGATAGTGTATTATCCACTTTATAAAATGTCAATTTTTTCACGATGACCAGAAATCGTATCACAAAATACAAAGCATAATCCAAAATACTGTTGTCGAGTGGTCTGTGAACAATTGAAATGCTAGCACTGGCAAGCTAACTGGCACACTGCTGAGCCATGGAGTCTGATGTCCAGACAGTAACAACTGCAGCTACAATGTGATGCTTGGTAGGCAGGCACTGACTGGTCTGACGGAGGGGGGGGGGGGGGACGTTTATACCTGGCACAGGGCCAGATGTCCTGTACAGGACTCCAAATATTCCTACTAGTTTTAACTACAGATACAGCAGCTTGCCTCTGGCAACTTCTGGCTCTCTCAGGCTGGCACTGCTGGGCATGCAACTACAACAGTGTGTACACAGAGTCAACCTCTGGAGGCAGTCCAGGGATGATTACCGCCACCTAGACACTTACAGCACTGGAGCTTATGACCTATCAACATATGTGGCCATTAAAAAACAGCACACATAAAAAAGTATGGACACCAGCCCCTTCCGTTTCGCCATTGTTCTCGGCTAATTTGTATGGTAATGTATGAAAATTGCAGACTGTGCTTCTCCCGCCGCTCCTAATAGGGTCCTAACATGGAAGTGGCCAGTCAGTTCACACCCAGTTAGTTGGCTTCTGCATATGTTCAGTGACAAAGTATAGGCTGTGTGTGCTATCTGAATATGTACAGGCCTCAATGAAACTTCACACATGCTTTAGCATTGCGGCGCCTTGCATTTACAAAATGAGAACTGTAATACCAGACGATAAGTGTATACTGCAACCATTCCAATTTTCCATACATTAGTAAACTAGCACACTAGTATACCATAAACAATCATGCATGTCATTCAACACCCAGTCATTAATCAGCTACATTTTTGTATTAATACACAAGCTACTCCTATAATAGTCATTATTCTTTTGCAAAATCCAAGATGGCACAGGAAGAGAGTGATTAAATCCATTCCATTTGAAAACAGATATGCAGAATGAGATTTTCTTTGTCTGAAACACAGTAGGCATACATGATTCAGCCAAGTTGTAGTCATGTCACTTTTGTTGGAACGGAGAGAATTTTAAGCCGCTTGGCAGGAAATATCTCAAAAGATACCCCAAAGCAGGCAAAACATCTTGAAAACTGCTGAGATCTGTACCTCCTCATGTTTGGTTAAAAGCTAAATGCAGCTATGATGTGATTATGTGACCAGGGCAATTCAGCTTCCGAATGACACGGACCATTCACATAGCGGTTTTGTGACACGAAACACTTCCTGTTCATTTACTTAGAGTGTGTAATGTCTATTTAGACTATAATTAGAAACATTAAAATCTGGATCATGCTAACCATTTCTTTTCTTCGAATTAAGAACCAAAGAAAAGTTCATTAAATTACTTTCATTCATTTTGCCGTCTAAAAAGAACACGTGCCGTGCAAAACTGAACAATGAATATATAAAATTTGTACCAAAATGAATGTCATTGCATCATCACAGTATGATTCGGCATTGCATTACTTATAGTTCTGCCACAGTAAATACCAAACAAAGTTTAATCCAGTTAGATATGCAAAAGATCATCCATGTCCGGAATAAGGAAGTGATGATACATATAGACAGCCATTAACTTGCCCTTATCACACATTAAATACTGATAATGAGCCTACCACTGTGTACTGAAGGACCATTTCCAAGATACAATCCAAAACTAAGAAGCCCAAATTGAAACTTGCTTGGTAACATTTTAAAATAAGTTCTAGAGGCGGTGAAAACTTTTGCTAAACAAAAACAAGCCACTTTAAGCAGTTGAAACATGTAAATCTTGCATTAGGATTGTCTATGTTTATTTGGGAATGGTCCCTCTTCTTTAACAGGTCATCCTACCGTATTAACATATCCATCAGCATGCAGGTTGGAGGTACTCACTTTTAATACTACCATCATCTCAGGGGCAGGTTTCGGACTCTACAAACAAGTCATCAACAAAACAATTTAGTGGACAGGGTAACACCCATAGTGAAAACTAACACGCTCAACACAGTGTACTAAACAATAGCGTTACAAACTTTGGGAGAAAACAAACTGATAAAGACCGTTTACTTTTGTAAATGAAAAGGAAAGTATAAGATTAACATTTCTGCTTTAAGCTCACATACACGACATACATTCTAGCACACCATTTTAATGGCCACATCACCTGCTCTATTGACAGCACAAGCACCCTACATACACGTACCACATATAAACACAATCTAGACCTAGAAATTAAAAGCAAACTGGATGCGAATTTGATGTGGCATGTAAAATGAATGGAACCGCAACACTTGCTGGGCACATGTTTAAATTAATATGGCCAACAAGATGCATACTACATAATACATTGTACATCAATGAAATAAATCTAAATCCATGACCGATTCGGTTACAGAGGTCCCTGTGATTTAAGACCCCTCCATTTTAAGACTGGTCATGACTAAAACCTTCCTTTAATTCCAATATAAATATCCTTCCATTTTAAAGGCCACCTTTTTTCTGGCTGAATGGCTGGCTCTAAACTGCAGGGACCACTGTATATCTGAGCTTAAGTGCTGTAAGTATGGCTAACTGTCAGCTGTACATGTAATATGTTAGTATGTTTATTAAGAATTCACAAATGGATATCTATGAAAGTATCTGTCTGACAGCATTGCAATTGCATACAGATAAATGTCCCCCCCCCCTCCACCTGATGCCAGAATGTTTTTGGGTTCTTTTTTGGTTGTCTGAGTTCGTCCTGGACATGTAAATAACATGTTATCCAAGAATGTGAGCTAAGATTAGTCTGATAAGCCTAATAATGTTTGATACAACTTATCTATTATCTTTTTCTGCAACCTGTCATGGAATGTGCCTGCTACTGGGGAGGCCTGTGCCCAGTATGGTGTATTTACCTGTTTGCAGACTTAGAGACATAAGCTGTTTTATCTGATAACAGACAGGGGAGTAAGGCCAGGGTTTTATCTAACAGCAAATAGGTTCAAGATACAAATGTTATCACTGTGAAAATATCCAGTGGAATGTCAGTGCAGATAAATAGATTTGCTGCGCCTATTCTCTGTATGTTCCAATTTCCTAAGTACCCTAACTGTTCTGTAAAGAATCTAGAATGTGCAATTTGTGCATAATCGGTGTCTTCACCAAACCGCCGTTTGTTTTACCACAACTGTAGTGCACAATAACATCATTATTAGTTGCATTGCAAGTACTAACTAAGTACTGAGTGACTAATATTTTAACATTTTATAATGTCTTGCATTGGAGAAGGTGGGATTGCATTTTGTATATGTGGTACCTGGTATAAATACTATAGTGTGGTGGTGTGGGACTGTGCTGTTTGATAAGGACATAGCAGACTGCCACTGTTTAAACACGGCCACATCACTGTGTATCAAGAAGTTGAACAAAGTCACCAGTACACAATTTCAATACTTACTGTTTGCTGTTCTACTGCTGTTGTGGAAGGTGCGGGTTGCTGGGCTTGGGGATCTTTGAACTGGGCCTGTGGGTCTGCAGACAAGGATGCCGCTTGGCTGACTGCCGCAATGGCCGTGGCACCCCCTGCCGTTGCTGCGGCTGTCTGTTGCTGGTAATCCTCTATACCAGGTTGGGAAAAGGGGGGATAGGAAGGTGGGGTCATCTGACTTTGCACCATGTGCTGAAACAAAACAGACAAATGCTATTTATATATATGCAGTATATCATTAAACAAAATTTTGACATTGAATAATCCCAAAAAGTAAAGTCCTGAAGTCTAGATGCAACAGGAGGAGTTTTCAGCTGTCCAAACTTGATAAATCCCCTACCTTAAATTCTTGCTTTCTATGAAAGTTTCACAGGAATCTGCTTGCAACTTGAATAGTGCTAGTGATTAGATGCCTATGCTTTAATTCAGACATTTTCAAGAATTTGCAAATGGATCAGCCATGGTTTCTAGCAGAAAGACAGCTTGCATGCAACTCTGCAGTCAGCAGTGTTCCAGAATAAAGCAAAAGATTGAGCCTACTGTGAGGGCGAATGTCTGAAATAATCTTAACTCAGCAGATAATCTGCAGAGTGTGGAACCAAAAATATGCCTCTATGCTGCAAGGGTAGGGAAGGTGTATAAAGCATGTCAACAAGTGGGGCCCACCAGAACAGTTAAAATGTGACTTGTGCTGCACCAATCTCCACCCACAGCCAAGAGCAAGGGATGGTTTATAAGGACAGCTCTGCCTCAACAGGAAAAGGTCAAAAGGATGAAATGGCTATAAAAGTAAGATATTTGCCAACAAACAGTCTGAGGAGGAATGCTTCATGCATAACTTTGTAGTATGTGAGAAGCAAAGGAAATGCTACATTTTAGAGTTGCATTAGTCCACTCAATAATGGTCCCCACAAGGGAGTAATTTCAAGTTTTTTTTCCTCTCAGTATACATGTAACGGACAGATCCATGGCAGTCAATCATACACTAGCCCACAGGCTAGGCTGAACGGCAGTGAAGGCCTCTCTCTCTGAAATGTCATCTTGCTACATCCTTTTCTTCTTCAAATGTTTTGTTTGCAAACTAGTACACAATGGTCACAGTCCACAGCGTGGCGCTTGGGTGGGGTTTGGCCCGAGAAAAAAATAGTGTCATATACATATATATATATATACTGTATACATAACAATGACGTCAGAAGAGCAGGGGTGTGTGGGTTGTGGGCGGGTTGTACCCAGTCTGCATGTGGACAAGTCAAGTGACACCTCGGACATCAGTAATTGTCCATTATTATACGCAATTACTGGCTGGATTTCCCAATAGTTTAGGATAATAAATCCATCCATCAACATTTGTCAGTTCACAAGACATATGTAATACTCTGTACATGGTCTAGTTTTGCAAGACAATGTGTAGACATCCATGAACTTTTCTCCCCTAAAAAGGTAACCTTTCATTACATATCTGGGTCATTGGCCATGAAACAAAGTCCATTCAAACAAGCAGCTGGAATGTTCAATGCGAGAAACTGTAAGTTGTGGCAGTGTGGTTCAATGATATTGTAAAGCCTGTTATGTCATAACCTGTGACAGTCTTATCATTCTGGTATGAACCTTGAGTTGCATTATATGAAATGACAATACAGTGGTCCCTGCGATTTAAGATCGCCCATTCAGCCAGCAAAATATGGTCTTAAATTGAAGGTGGTCTTACAATAGAGGGATATTTATACTGAAAATATACAAGTGGTGTCACTGATATCCGGTCTTAAAACGCAGGGAATTGTTTAATAGAGGGGTCTTCAGTCGCAGGGACCACTGTAACACAAAAGCAATGTTTTACAGTGGTACATAATATATAATTGGCTTTACTACCATCATCAGTGCCCATTATCCTAGTTCTCCCCATCAGAATTACCAGTTAGTATAAGCCAACTTGCGCCATCTGTTTTAGAAAAACACTGATGGCATTACATTTTATGATATATAAACACAGCAATTTTACCTACCCTCGCGATTATCGTCATTTTGGACAAATTGCCTTCCACACTGTGCATGTGCCGCTGAAGCTAAATTGCTAGGTCACGAGAGGAAAGGATGCGGGCAATATCTATGTTTGGTATCTATTATACTGGCTCTATTTGTTACTGTAACTCCATACTGGCAGATGGCACATCTGTCATGCTGGTGCTAGTGCCCTGCTTATTCCTTGCATGCATCAAACCACTATCACATACATTGATATTTCAATGCGGAATATTCTGGCTAATTCACATTTCCTGCAAGTCTATCTATTACATTCCAGATAGTGCTGGCTGATCACACATGGGTATGTTTGTGCTATTATCATTTTACTCCACAACATGCGCACCAGCACAACCGGATACTGTGCTTCCACTCAGGCTCTGTCCTCATGTGTGTGTGTGACTAATATGGCTTTGTGGCTATGCAGAGGGCCAAGGCAGGAGTCATCCCTGTTTAAATATTCATTGTGGCTGTCTTTGTTCTGTGGGGGTGCAGCTGGCAAGCCACAGGGTGGTGAGGGTGGGGGGAGAAAGGGGTAATATCCCCTGCACATACACCCCATGTCCAAACAATCTACCAAGCAGTGCTGGAAAGGAGCCCAAAGTGGGCCTTCAATCCCTCAATATTCCTGCTTCTTCACAGAGGGGTAAAGCCCTAAGAAGCAGTCTCATGTGCACTAGAGGCACCATAACTGGCCCTTGGGTGTCATCTGAAATATTTTTTGGTCCTACCCATCTACGCTTCCTCTCCCCAGCTGGGCTTGACCCTCCAAACTGCCATAAATCCTGACAGATTACTGGCAATCAAGCATACCCTGGGCACCAGGAAGACGAAAAATACCCTCCACTTCCCAGCACAGGAAAAATCAATGATCTCAAATCAATAGCAGACAAAAAGCTTTCCCTCCAATCATGGGCCATCCACGGTGGATATTTATTATAAGATCAGTTTTATAATCACTGTATGCTGCAGCATGTCAAGCATACATGCCACCATCCATGTCAGACAAATACAGACATTCACTCTCTGCAGTACCACACATAGCTGGTGCTCAATTGGTTTTCTGCTGCATTGTTTTTCCACATGCAGCATAGGCAGCTGATAATGCATACAGATATCCCATGTGCATATGATTAAATCTCATTCTAGTTTTCTGTACATAGGTTTTCAGTGCTGAGTATATAAGTATATACTATAGTGAAGGAAATACTAGGTTTCACAATGACCTCGAAGCAGACTTGTCTCCTCGAACATGGAATCCAATTATTGGCCATATTTTTAGTCTGGCCTTTCAGTTTCCATGGCAACTGGCTCCGCAGGGACAGCCTTCAGTCTCAGGCAGACAATATTACGCACCCGAAGTGCGGACTTCGCAGGGAATGAAAACACTGAATAGGAGATGGGATCATGCCAGCAGTTGAGTCTGTATTGGGAGATGCTACATACATCACATGCTATTTCATTTAAAGACAATGCAGATTGATGGTAATACAGAAAATAACGTTTATTGTTTCAGAATGTTTATTTGCTATGAAAGCTATTTTTTATCTAAAACTACTTCATCAGAAGTCAATTTTAAACAAAATTTTTATCATGACATATTCGTCTCAATAGACACATAGTACACAAAGCAAGTGCTTGGTTGTGCATCTAATAATTTTTAACAATTAAAAACGTACCAGCCAATACCTACAACCAATGCTTAAAATTGCATACTACAAATTGCTCATCCTGATCGACGTGCAGTGCATGAGTGCAAGGGCTCAGATGTGAATCTAATAATTTTGATAATAAAGTCTGCTGGCCAGTACTTACAACAAATGGTACAAGAAACATGTGGACCTTGCCACAAAGAAAGGGTGATTTAAGCATGTGCAGTTGCTAAACTGATCCGAATATTGCTTGGAGTTTACTGTTTCATGATGATCGTATGATATTTCATCAGGCATTTGGTATGAATTCACTCTTTAAATCAACTGATGTGGTAGGTTTGTTACCGAAGGGGTACCTGGTATATACATCTACATGTATTGGATACTGAACATGGTATATCCTCTCACTAATGTCACTTGTTGCTTTCACTTTCGCTTGGTGGCCATCTCTCTATACATTAATACAAATTGACAAACTGGAGAATGCCTTTTGAAAGGAATGGATAATAGAAATATTATGGTAAGCAGTGAGGCTTACCAAGACAAATTGTTTATATTGTATGCTTTCAATTATCAAGAAATATTAGAATTGAACAGCTATAACTTGGCAAGGATGATGTTATATTTGCCAAGGGCTCTTGCTTTACAACATTTTTTTATATCAGGCTTGCCACGTAGCTGGTCAATAAATGCATCAATTAATCTGCCAAACCTCCCAGAAATAATAATCTACCCTGTTGTGACAATCTGTTCCTGGAGTTTAATTGCAATTGGTCACAAATCAACTGTGTGCTGCTGGACTGGCATCACTTCCTGGGACCCAGTGCTCTCTTGGGGGGAGGGGAATTTCCCACCTCAAATGAACAGCCAGGGTGGAAACTGAAAAATTTTGCTGATGCCCAGGAGGCTGTCAATGAAGCACAATGTCACAATGGGCCAGAGGGCCCTGAACAGACTGCTAATTAATTACAGATGGCTGTATTGTCTGCAGTGTTTGTACAGCACAGCCACCTGGCCCTCAGTTTTCCTCAACACTGGAGAGCAAAGCACTGCTCTGCATACTGAACCCAAGAGTAAGGGTGTTGACAAAGATGCTGATCCCTTGGTGACAAAGATGGTTAAAGGCTATTACATAACAGGTTTATTCTACACACAGGAAATATATACTCAAACAACCATTTTCCTTGGTAAAGGTACATCCTAACCTCATGCAACTACTGTTTAAATGTCCATGTTCATTTTTGGGATAGGACTTTCAAAAGACACAAGATTTAGACAGCGTGAGCATACAAATATTTCCTGTTAGTTCAAAGGCTGTATTTAAGCTCAAGTGCCCTTACTGCTAGTTGACTCAAGTGATACACAACTATGCAAATGTCCACAATGGGTTCCCATTGGGAAAGATTTTCTGCAACTTCAAGTAACTTCAGTAGGATTACAACATCCTGCTTATAATCTGATTCAAGCCCAGACATCCCTCATATTCTTGTCACAGCCTCTTCCTTTCAAATGTTTCCAATCCCAGGAAGGCAGCAGAAATTAGGAATTATGCATACAGACCAGGAACAGGAAGGACTCTTAGGATGCATACCATATCTTCTATCACCTTGAGTTCTTCTCTAACAATGGGAGTCTGGCCTTTGCAATATTTTTAGCACAGCATTCTTCCACATACTGGGAATAAGCTGCCAGGAAGATCAGTGTCTACATGCAGTTTGGGGAAGGTAAAAGTAAATGAAGTTCTAATGGTGGTATAATGGCACACTCTACTATTCTGAAGTGGCTTCAACAATAAGCAACTGCTCAAGAGCTTGGTACAAAAATTCTAAAGGAAAAAGGGATTTTCCCTGGAGGAAAATATATACAAAGGCGATAAAGGTTGTGTGTGTTTTCTGATTGCCATGGAAGGAGACCACCATTACCATTGATAACCTTCAAGTTCATTACCATGGCAACGTTCAGGATCTAACTCCAACAGGGTCTAGCCTGGCTTACAAGGCACCCAGGAAAAAAGACTGAAGCCTCCAGAAAGAGATCCTTCCTGTTCAATTTTTGTTGTTGATAAGCATATAAAGAACCACACAGGTCTAAATATCAACATATTTCAAGATGAAGTTAACTGCCACTTTCTTGGTTTTAACTTTACCATGGATGCTACTCTCTAAATGTCACCTTGCCATAGCATGTATCTTTCCTGGCAGTCCTGCTGCCATATTTCAGTGCTCCCTGCGGAGACACATTCTGGTCATCCAATTAACTTTTGGGTTCCAGGTCTATCTACTAGCCACAATACATCCAGTAATGGACTCACATAGGACTGTCCTCTAAAAACTTCTCCCCATTTCCTTGCAATATTCTTTTATTTATCTGACAGCATCTCAGAATCTCATTACAGAGTAAAGATCTCTTTGCCTTGATAGAATGCCACATCCCATGCAACAATGACCGAAATGAGCAAGAACTAGAATTGCAGGGTTACAGTTGGATGCTGGAATGCAGGGAAATTTGTGCAATCATCTGAGGCGGAGGCTACTGTCGAGATAACAGGGAAACGAATAACCATCCGAGGGTAGAATGCTCCAATAAAAGACACCCCTGCAATCCATTGTAGGAGGACAAATGCATGTGCCGCTGTGCACTGCAGCCACCACATCCTGTACCACACAGGCCACATAAATTATATATCTTACCACATATATGGTGCAATCTGGAATCTAATCAGCCTTATCAAAGAGAGAAAAAGTAGATGGTATCCAAGCAGTTACATCTAGAAATGGTGCAAATACATGAACTGCTTGCGAATTTTTTTAATTTGGATCCAGTCTGGGACACCTTCACCTTTGCCAACCACAGCTGCCCCTATGCAGCTTGGCTAAATTTCGCGAGCTGCCATATTGCGCAGAAAGAAGGCCTAACCCCAGAGGCAAAATGGAGACAATTTTGTTCCATATTTCACATTTATGGAAATACTGTATAGTTAAATTTTTCAATACATGTACGTGACACCTGTCTGGCAAGGTCTTGACTACAATACATAGATCATATCAGAGCATTATCCCTGAAGAAGGCCAGTGATGGCCGAAAGCTTGGGAAGAGCTACCAATATGCAGTGTCAGCTATTGTTACTATATGGTGCAGCTTCAATATGCCAGTTTTGAAAGCCATTTTAGGTTCTACGAACTATAGCCCCATATGTCAAACGATATATAACAGCGGATCTATGTGAATCACAAGGGACTGCTCCAAAAGTCAAATGGTCTCCAATTACTGGCATTATGCCCTGATCAATGTTGTATGTATGGCTGGGCATAAAATGGATTCAGATGTTATCCTATCAAATTTGCCCGATCATTCACCACACAGATCCCTGGTTTGGGAGTTGGGAGGTTGAGTCCAATCAAGCACATTTATATGCAGCATCCTATATCTGACATCCTCCAGGGAGTGTGTCCAATTTGGCAATGAGAGGTGTTTAATCTAACTCTGGCACCCTGTTTCTATGCACAACAGCCCTGCCCTGAGTCCCATACTGCCAAGCTCCCTTGCATCTAATCAGGTCCACCAGCACAAGGACACTGTGATCTTCAATGAATATGTAATGTTATCAGATGTCTGACTGGTTATGTCAGATTCCCTCTGATCCATACCCCTGTTCCCAGCTTGGGACATCTACCTCACACAGCTAACCACCAGAACAGAACAATACCAGTAATCAGGATCTCTTTTAGACATAATTACATCCATAATGGGCACATCCTCTGTATTTTGTAGAGCCTAATTTAGGGCTCTGATCTTATTCCATACTAGAACTACTGGTACACATAATTAGTGGGACCTTATTTTACCTACTAAAGTATTTTCATACTATGTTCCTAACCACAGTAAAGGCTACAAAGCGTCCAAATCCTAGAGCATGGAATGAATATGTAAGAATATGGTTACCATAGCAACTGAAAGTAGAGTAAATTGTGTATTTGGTATTGTACTATACATTTATAAGGCAACAACATCTGGCCTATAAGCATGCAATAAATTTTATAATTATACAGCTCTTGATTGTAACTTCATTTACAGCACTAGTTTACATTATGAATAATCATGAGTTACCTGGTATACCACTGACATCATCCTATGTCACTGTGAACACCACAATAAGGTTGACTATGACTATGAAGATGTCCTACTGGCTGGCATGTACACTCAGGTGGTAACACTGCACTGTCTGGTCAACGAAACCACAATTCCACAAGCTTCAGTGGCGATATGTTTTCTGTGGTCAGTGTTCAGGGTGGCGAGTGGAAGGCACTTTCTGGATGTTGTTTATCAGGAGTTCTGCGGTTCTTGTCCACTATGATGGGCTCCACTCTCCTACACGTCTGTCTTGACTCAGGGAAAAGACAAATGTACCATATCCATAAGGATTCAAGTTTGGGATTTTCAGCAGCAAGGGTGCCGGAGGCAAATGCCAGGCACTCTCTGCAGACTTTTAGTTTGGAAAATTTTCTTGGTGCGCCATCAACTGCGTGGTACAGACAACTGCAAGTGGCTTCTGGATCCTTGCTGGGAGTCACTGTTGTTGGTGGGAGAAAAAGCTTTCCAGCGGCACTATCTCAAGTGGCTGACAGAGTTCTGGCATCAAGGGTGGAAGAGGCTGTGCCTTCAGGAAGTAAACCATGGATAATGCTGGTTGTGCATAGCTTGCAGTGTGTGTATTGTTACCCAGGCCCTTCTGGCCTGCTCCATCAAACTCCCAGGCTAGTCTGCTTACCAGCAGCCACTAATTACAGACATTACACACACTCACACAGCCCTCACCAATCTTCCTGCTTCCCACATCTAGACACAGCAAGACTGCAAACCTCACAGGCACTGAATTGTCTCCCTCATGCCCAGGGCAATTTGGCATTAGAGCAGTTTCATCTGAGCACTTGCCCCTTTGCAACTGTCTCCTGCCATCCCATGGGTTGCTGCCCTCACCCCCACATCCGATCCCTTACATACAGGCTGCCACCCCCAGTCCTAGACAACATAAAACCTGCTGCCTGCTATGGAAATGTTCCTCTTCTGTACCCAGAATTCCACAGCTGGGCAGCTTCCAGTTGGCCACTTCCTGCATCCAAATATTCCCTTATGGGATCTAGACCTGATTTATGCTGTCTGCTTGTACAGCAAGACACAGTCTCCCAAGTCACACTGGCAACCCTCCATAACCTCCCCCCTCCCACCCCAAAGTCTTCCCCAGCCTCCAAGGACCCAGGTCCTGCTCTGGGACATGGATCCGTCTCCTTGACAGTCACCTCTCACATGGCTGGGAAACATTGAATATTTACAAACACTGGACAGTGACCATTTTGGCGGCTTGGAGCCATGCTGTGGGAGAGGCTGCCACTCAAACAAGTCAAGTTGCTTCTGACATATACAGTATCCCAAGCACTGATAAGATCTTCAAGAAAATAGGAATGTTGCCTTATCCAGGGCAAAAATCCATTCTGCCACTTGGAAATGCCATCATAAATGGGTTCCACTATGCATCTTCTATCTATGCAATGACTATGCTATGATATAAAGGTTGACATGCCCCCAAATGCATGCATGCATGCTTGTGCAAAAACTAACATAAGCAATGTCTCCTATGGTATCACCTTATCACCCAGAGGGGCTGGGGGGGAATGGTCTAGTTGGATGGGGTGAGTTTGCACCTTGTTTAACAAAAATAACAGGTAGTTATATCTACTCATATATTTTGCTATCAAAAGAAGCTACTGTATTGAGAATTCTTTAGCAGAATGGATTACCCGCATGAAGCAGAACACCTACATCTGCCTCCCCCTTGTATGCTACTCAGTGCATGCAAAGGGCACTACATACATTTCTTAACTTTTCTCACTACATGGCTGTGTATGCTTAAACATTATATACAATAGAACTTAAATACCATGTAAGACAAAGTTCAAGTAGATCAAAGCAAGAATGCCTACACTAGGCCTCACCAATAGGCCCACCTCATTATGGTCTAAAATCCCTGAAACAGGCCTTTGTCAGTCTAATAGCATCCAGATGTAATGGCATATTGCATTGAGCCCACACAGATGCCCTGAACTCTGCCATTGACTTCCTTCTTTTAGGTGGAAACCTGGATGTTATTAGAACTAGACTGGCTTCTTCCTTATCCTGCCTCCACTAGCTTCAAATACCCCAGACATTTGGGCACCAGAGTGACAGATATCAGATAAGTGAAGATTGGGAGGTGCCCTGGTTTCCTTTATCAACCTTGAATTTTGACAGTTCTCTGACAGTATTGCAGCAAATTATTCAATATTGCTATATCCTCCTGCTAAAGCAGCTTTCCATTTTCTTCACTTTTTTGGAAGGGTGGGTGGGTGGGGGGGGGGGAGGGGTCATAGAAAGATATTACCAAACATCATGATATTGCAATAGCATGGTAATCAATTGAACAGTCTGCATCAAAGGGCATTTGTATACGTTCATGTGATTTCTATAATGCAGCTTTCAACTGTTGTTCAGTTTAGGGACAGAGCAATCCAATTTATGAAGTGCAGCTGATACCAGACAGAAATAGAACCTAACCCATACCATAAGTCAAGGTCAAGCGCAAGATCCTACATGGATTTCGGATCAACCCCCTCCAGGCCCATACAGGGCAATATCCCATACACGGAGCCCCTTCAGACTGTCCATGGAACCCTGGGTTTCCATAACAACCACACTCTGCCCATCTGTCAAAACAAAACCCCATGGAACTTGGCCAACCTCTTCAGCAGTCAGAGGTTTCCGTGGCAACAAGAACCGAGGGGGTGGGTGGGGGGTGGAGTAATAGGAAGCAACAAGACTGCTGAACCAATCAATTGTGTCTTGTATTATTAATTAGTTATTTATTATAATCTATACAGCCAAAATATTGGAATTCATCTGCCATGCTTATGTATGTCATAGCATATATACATGTATTGAAGTACAGTGATTCTGTGCAACAGTCACTTTGTGGTTTTTCGCAGAACTGTGGTAAAAGCAAGCCATGTTTAGCGCAAGCTCATGAAGCTGAAATACCGGTAGGCCTACACAGTACACAACGGTTTTCAACCAGAGAGCTACATCAGAAACTGAATCATCTTTACTTTCAAGTATTGTAATTTTGCCCCAAACCCACCACCAAGATACAAACACTTCACCAGCAACTTGACGCAGTACTTGGGGCATGATAAAATAGAAAGTATAGCACTACCTTACAATAATGGTGTTGAACTTCAGACAGCATAAGTAAACATAAGGCATGTACAGTATGAAAGTACAGGGGTGCTACACCATAGGAGTGTGGGTTTGCCACACCCCAGTGACCTTCAGGTATGCAAACACAGCAAGGTTCAGGAGACCCCAGCCAAATCAAGGCCATACCATAAGTCAAGTAAAAGTTCGCCTTTTCTGTTTGTCACTGGCCCTCTTCAGTGTAAAAGGTCGGGAATACAGAGGGTCATCTCCTATAATTAATGTAGAATGGAAAAGTGTAAGGTAACTAACTGCCCGACTATTTCTCGTGAGCTCATTTAGAAGCGGAAAAAAGGAAGTGCCTACCAGCACAGTAAGAGTAATATGGTCAGTTAAATTATACAGTTTGTACGAATAGGAATGTCAATATCACAAATTTTGATACTGGGAATGATTTCACTGAAGACTGAATTTTATACAAAAATAGTTTTGAAACTTATACGGTGCTGAGGCAGAAATTTTACATTCCATTTGCTTGGGTAGACATGCAGCAGTAATATAATTGAGTTATATACTAACTATGTGTAGTCAAATGTGGTACAATCGGATATCTACCAGAAAATACAGTCTGTCTAAAATAGCAGCACTGGTAAAGCATAATCATCTGGAAAGCCTTCAGTTAATCTCAGATCTCGCCTCTATTCTCACATAATTTTATAGACAATGTAATTGTATGGACTGATGGATGGCAGGCCTTGATGAGAATCCACACATGGAACCAGTTACTTGTAACCAGTATGATGTTCATCCTGAGAGATTGCTTACGAGTGCATTGGCAGATGCACATGTATAAAACTAATTTCCACATGACTGGGACAGCAGGACCCCTTTACCCACATACATGCACACAAATTCTCTTATGCGACTTTCAGATTAATATATTACGTGCAAATATGCACCCAAAGGAGAGACCCCCTATTGCTCAAAATTTAAGTGACTTTAACATTGACCTTGCACATTTTTTACTTTCACTCCAAATTGAATCAAATATACATGTATAGTACAGTTGCACTCTCTATGGGACAGTGCCATTGAACTCACAATATATGGCTTCCTATTAATGTTTATTAGTAACATGATAGGGCCTAATTACGCTCCTTTATAAGATATAAGGCTTCAAAATCTGAGTGACCTTGACTTCGACCTTTCAAGTTCACTCAAGGTGTCCCTGCATGGACTCCACATATATGGTTTACCACTGATCTTTAATAGTAACATATGACCTAGCTAGGCTCCTTCACAAGAAATTTGAAATCTGGGTGATCTTGCCTTTGACCTTTCAAGATCAAATCTAATGGTGCCATTAGAAAGCCCCATCAGACTTCCTATTAATGTCTGATAGTAACTACATGTCTATCTCTCACCATTTAGCTCTTATCATTGGCCCAAAAATTTTGCTATGAATTGCCGTTTAGCTGGTATGGTGTGTTTTTGTGCTGGAAGGGCAGAAAATGTGTCTATTAGGTACTGTACTTTTAAAAACATGATCATGGAATGGTATACCGGAAACCTGTTTTGAGAGACCATCACTATGAGAGACCACCTGACTTGACAGACCACCTATCACTGGCAGAAGTTCCTACATTTCAATGTAAGTAATTGAACTGTCTTCTTTGAGAACACCTGTCGCAGGACTGGATCTTTATGGCCAATTATGAACTTTCAATACAGATTCTACTGTATTATAAAGCCTTTCCTGATCACTAGTCCTCAGTGAATAGTAGTTGTAGTTACATGTAAGTGTAATGACATATCAAATTAGTGCCTAGAAATAGGGTGCAGCTACTATAAACTGGTTAGAGTAGGGTGGCTGGTTCATTGTGTTCAGGACATTTAGCAGTATTAAATTACCTGGTATAGTGAGTTCTTGTGACATCACTCTACATGTAAACCACACGTACGCTTATCACATGCAGCAAAAACATGTAGTCAATCTTCAAACCCATCAATTACTTGGTGTTCCAAGCCGGACTCCAAGTACCTTATATAACAACCAATGTAGGCTATTGCAGGTCCTTATCTGTAAAGTTCCCTCACAGCAAAATAAATTCATCACAAAATTTAATGTATACTGCTACCGATTGGCACATCAGTTAAGTACTCTATAGCCTTATGTTTTGCTATCTTACAAGCTATATTTTGCAATCAGATCCATTGTTTTTCATGGAAAAACAGTTGTGACACAGTATTCTTGCTGCAGTTATTTAAGGCTTCAAAACTGATTATGCAAGGCTTCTACGTCATAAAAAATATTCAATTTACATATATATTGTAACTGTTAATGGATTAAAAATATAAGGTATATGTATTTTATACTGGTACGTCTATAAACCAAAGAACTAGTTATCATCTTGTCTGACTGTATTCCTGAAGCAGCCTTGTAAACAGTCCATGTGCAAGATGGTACTGACCCACAAATCTGGATCCGCCCTTAGGGCTGGCATGAGAACTAAATGCCTGATCTGAATAATTTTAAGGTGTTTACCATTTGTGTTCCCACGTATCCTGCCGGCGGTATCCACATCATCGTAGTCATTTTCACACGTTGGAATTATGTGAATATAATGCCGTCAGTCAATACCACATTCACGGATAAACTGACATACACAAATCTTTGTTTCTCTCCGCTCACTCGGTCTGGATTTTCAACAAAGAGTTATGGCCGCTGCTATCTTCTGGAACACATTACTGCAGGCTGACTGGACTGAGCCAGAGATCTGTATGTGAAAGTGTGTGCGTGTATGCTACAGTGTGTGTGGCTGGATTGTGCACACCAGGAAACAGGCCAGGGGCCCAGCATAAGTGTTCTCCAGTGCATCCAGGATGTGGCGGGGTCCAGTTACTCCATGGCTGTGTACTGCTTTCCTGGCCTCTGCCAAAGGGAGGATCTCTTTGCACTGCAGGGATACCATCTGGCATGATCTCCACATAGGCAGACACAAGCAAGACATTCCATCAGCTAACTGTGGCTAAGTACATAACACTTGAAGGTCAGCCTCCATGAGAATTGGAGCTTGATCCCATCCTGCATGTCATAGTGTTAGTGGCCTAGTAGGACACTGGAGAGCCAACGGACACCAATGCAGCTGCAGACTAATGTGACTGGGTAACAGTGTTATAGATCCCAGCTGATCTGCCTTGCCAAATCATCTTTCATCCTAAAGCTTCCAACCCAACACGCCCCCCCCCCCCCTCCCAGATCCCATGGTTACCCCTCTGGCTACAACACTCAGTCACAATTCCCCCCACCCCAGACACAGGCCACCCCACTGTGGGCAGCAGTCAGGGGGTGTCCCTGCCTGGACAGCCCTACTCTCATCCTGCCATTCAGAGGTCATTACATAGCCAAATTGGCAGGCAAATGAGGTAACTGGATTTTGGGGAGGAGATTTCTGGGAATCAATGTCTGGTCCACTGTTGGTCCAAGTAACAGATGAAGCTGCAACTACGCAGATACTGAAGCGGCATTACCATATTTATGTGTCTGAACAAGAACATTTTGAAAAGCTAAATCACTCGGGACTGTTTAAATTAATTATGCTTATAATGTATAAGAACATTGTTTGGGTTATACTGTATCTTTATGATTATAGCAGGTCCTCTATGTTGAAGTACAGTAGTCCCTCTCTTAGCAGCCATTCTCAAGAGAGGCCACCCTCTCTAATGTGGCCACAAAGTTTTGGCGCTGCTATTATGAATGCATTTAGTCCTCCCTCTCACCAAAGACCACCTCTCTAATGTGGCCACAATTTCTTGGCAAATAGGGTGGCCTTATTAGAGGGGGACTACTGTATATAGATTTGCAATTTCAGACAAATAAAATTGATTTTAAGTCATACATAGACTGTACATGTATAGACTAAAAGTAAAATGATATATACAGACAGGGTCTTATGCCACAGAAGAAACTAGCCAGTTACACTTATAAGCCAGAAATACAATCCTTCATATTTCATTGATATGAATGGCTTAGAAAGTGTAGAAAGGCCCTTTTTTGATTGTGCCAAAGTAGTAACTTTAGAACATTTATATCTCATTGGGAATGACTCTGATATCATTGTGTAAACTAAAATTTAGATCATCACACTGCTTCTGACAAAAAGAGTATGCTGACAAATATTGAGACTACAGAATATCCCATATCCCCAGACTCCCAACTATGACATTCAAAACCTTAGTTCCTTTGCTTCATGCAAATCATATTTTAAAAACTTTCAGCAATCATAGGAATTCTATATATACATATCAGGTTTCTGATTTATTTGAACCCAAGCAGCTGGCATAAAAAGTACAACCTATATTCCCAAGGCACCATCTGGGCTCTTGGTAATACATAATATCAATAGAGCAAAAGGGATTCGCCAGTTTCAAGCCTGGTTCATTTTGCAGCAGGCAGGTCATGGCAATACCCACAGCTGTGTCTAAGGCCTGTCAGAATTTTTCACATGCAGGGAAGATCTCAGGTGACAAGTCAAATCCATTGACCACATATGGCCTGGGCCAGCAAAAACCTACCTGTTGTACTACCGGTATGGGCTTCACAGCTATTGGATTAGCAGCTGGCCACATGCTGAATACAAGTTGACTGCAGCAGAGAAAAGCAGTTGGAAAGTTCCAACACAGTTGTCTCCTGACTGTAGAATGATCAATCCAGTCCTTTGATCAGTCTGTCTCTGAATGCTTTTGGGAAAGGTTTTGGCAGAGTGAGATCAGTTATGAAGGATCTTCTCATGGTCTTCTACTCTTCTGCAGAGTTCTATACACACAGCCTTCTCTGCCACATCATCAATGCCATTAAGCATATACAATGCACTAGAGAAAGACCTCTTTTGCACCATTAGGGGCACTTGCAACAGTTGAAAACACCCCAGATCCCAAACCTATCGTTGCCAATGGCTTTCTCAGTGTTTCCTTCTTCTTAGACTCCCAAACATGTGTGTAGTGCCTTGGATCCAGAAATGGTATAGAGATCAAGAAGCAAGAAAATAAGTTTCTTTTTCTACATGAGAAACCTGGCCAACCTACCACCTATCCACCAGATAACTAGGAGAGAAAGGCATACCTCTATCCACACCTTGCACCATTTGGCAAGTGGGTGTTTCATTTGTTATCTGTACATGGAAGGGAAAGGTTTTCTGTTGACCATACACTGGCACTTCAGTCATGAAAACATAATCATGTACAACTGGAATCATATGCCAATTTGTTTCAACCATGGACAAGACATGCATACCTGTAGATTTCTTATACTATCTGTAATGGAACTGAACGTCTAAAACAAAACTGCTTACGTACTTAAGAAATATCATCAGTAAACTTCAGAAAACAACAAAGGCAATCATCCATACCCTTATTTCTCGATCTAATTCATCAAAGTCATCATTTGTATTATATGAGTCAGTTGCTTGGGCCCATGGTGAGTATCCTGGATGTCTCTGCTGTGGTCTGTAGTCATCTGTAAACACCAGCTGTCTGGGATCAAATATTGGATACATATTACAAATAATTATAGAAAATAAAAAAATTCATGCACAAACATTTCTTGATATATTGCTAGCTCCCACAATAAGGCCATATATATTTGCTGGCCTTTTTCTTCCAGTAATTGCAGACGACAGGTTACAGTTGTAACTCTTCATAAAAATGCCTGGAGGCAATACAGCCAAATAAGGAAATTGTTTATATCCCAGTGACTGGTACTCACAGATTTTGTTTTGATGACATAGTCAAAACATTTTCAAGTGTGGAAGGGCCATAAAATACTTCTCTCTCTCTCTCTCTCTCTCTCTCTCTCTCTCTCTCTCTCTCTCTCTCTCTCTCTCTCTCTCTCTCTCTCTCTCTATTTCTGGGAACTATTCATTGCCTGTTCAAGGTCATCACAATATCCAGGGTAAAAGGTAGAAAGTCAGGACTGCCCATTTTTCTCTATCTACAGACCAGGGGAGAGAACAGAGAAATACAAAGTACATGCATGTGTATTATTCTAGGGGCCCTGTTCTACTGTTCACTGAATGACCTCAAAATGGCCTTGATATGCCAAAGGTGAATACTACTCCCATAGACTGAATATGTCCTAGAACCACATTTTAGCTTAATTTAGTTCTAGCAAATTCTTAACTTAGGACGGACATTTCGTTTTAAGGTTATCAATAGTTTAAATAAATACTGTATTACTGGTACATAATATTGTTTTTTTTTGAGTTAATAAATACATGTACTGTTAAATAATGTTGTTATTTTAATTTCTCTAAGTATATTACTAATTTCTTTCACAATTTCTTTTCTGTGTGATGCCAATGGTGCCACTATGCAGCAGGCTCAGTTTCACGACAACTAAAAAAGCCAGTCATGTACTTTTAATCGGTTATGGCTATGGATTGATGCTGAGTTTCCTGACTTCAAGTGGCTGCTACATGCTTCACTGTTTTTTGGTTTGTTTTTTTTTAACTGGGTAGACTTCTTTTATCATATCCTTTATAGCAGTTTACCTAGAAGTGTCACGTATAGGGTGATATACAATAGGACCACTGTAACGCAGGGGATGGCAAACAAGGTCTCCCATTGCCTTCATTCTGTGGGGGTGACTGACGGCCTTGCACCTTGAATAGTGCAGAAAGTCCACCCTACCAGCCTGCTTGAATACATGTCCAGAATTCATTCCACTTGGCTACTGACAAGAGGAATACTTGCATGTCACATTTTATGCAAAATTTGCTTTCAGCAAGAAAAAGTGACTTCTTTTTCTTTTGGCCACATATGTGCACAAGAAGCACAGCATGTATTATTTCTGCTGAAGTCACAGGGGATAAATTTGATTCCATGAAGAGAATAGTCTCCAAAGTTTGTTTTTTTTTTTTGCAGAGGTAGAGATGACACTAGAAACCTATTAGGACAGTAACCCAACAATCCAATGGTGGGCGGCCCTTCTGGCAAAATAAGCAAAAACATGCCCCAAAGAGATCAGAATAGGAATGTGTTATGACTTGCTACAAAAACATACCATCTTTATTCTATTAATTAATGGGCCATATTCTAATAATGGCCCAGTACCTTATACAGGGCATCTTATGCATTTGTTCTCTAGTACCATCATTGTTAGAATTTACATGCATTAGGAGTGCCCTCACGAGGCATCCATGGTGGGACTTATGGGGGGAAAACTCATCATGGTGGGAAAATATGCCATTGCAGTATAGGCAGCATATTGGATGTTCTAAATGTCCTTACCAGCTCCGAAGTTTCAAGATTTGAATGCATATCTGTGTGCAACAGGACACCCCATGATGGCACGGGATCCGGCATTATGATTACTGGGGGTAATTTACTTCCCAGGTACCCAACACTAGTTTTACATGTCTTCTTTTTCAAGCCTGGTTGGTCACTGTTTCACTGTTTTGCATTGTAAGACATGTACACAATAAACGTACATACATACATACGTTTACTGGTTGTTCTGACCGTGATGTCATACAGGCGATTTCCAGATTTCTCCAACAGTGGCCAATACCCCTAGGAGATACGGAGGGCTTCTTTATAAATGGCCTTGGATATCTTTCTATGAACTTAATTTTCATGTGGTGTTCAATTACCAGTGTCATGACCGATTGACTGTGCCTTTGCATTCACACTGGGGTAAAGTGGAAAGTTAGTAGAAATTGCTACTAAGATACAAATACATTTATACTCTATTAAACTATTATTACAGCTGTTCTTGTGACAGTTATATTGCTTTTTGCAAAAATTTGGGAATTCATATACATTTTTACTGTACATGTTCTACTTTCAGAGGCCAAATATCTGTAAACCTGTTCTCTACTTTAATGGTGATCTCCCTTCACCACAAAAAAGCCAGCATGGTAAAAGTATCTAACAGTTTCTAAGTAAAGGGTCAAAATGACCCAACAGGCCTGAATATTTTAAATTTAAAGACTTTTAAATTAATAAACTATATTTTACATACAGGTGTGTACTTACCGCAAGTACAGCGCGTCCAGTCATGGCAGGCATGACATGAAACCAGAATCTTTATTTTAACTGGAGATTTGTAGTTTTGCAGCTAATGTGAGTGCGACCTTCAGCTCTGAAATGGCATCCTTGAATAATTCATCCATCCAGGAAGCTGATGACAGCTACACTAAATACAGCCAGCCAATATTAGTAACGATAAATGATAACTGCCAGTCACCAGCAGAATGACAGTTTTCAGAGTTGCTGTTAGGACACACGGAGCTTGAAGTCCTGCAGACTAATGTCTTGTCTTGACAGAGCAGCCCGAGCGACTCTACAGTCAGTCTTACTGCTGCAGAGATGATGCCATGATAAGCACCGGACACTACATCTCGTGGCGGTGGCAGCAGCATCCTCTCCCAGTGATGCCCCACCCCTCTACATGTCCCATGCCGGGTTAATGGCCCAAACAAAGTGATTGAGTGAAGTCATTCCGCCTCAATCTCTGAGAGTCTGAGACTTTTTGGATGCAGCCAACCGGCTTCAGCTTTGTAAATGGCTTCGGATCCCTGCTGCTGGTTAACATTATAAGGGCACTGTGGTTGCTAAGATTTTGTCATCTACCTATGAACAGTATAACACAAGCCCTGGTATATAGCAAAAGGGGCCCCTTAGACCTATTACTGGCTTCAGCATGCATGCCCACTAACACTATCCAAACCCTGTCTACCCTACATGATAGATCACATTGTCTCTCTGCCAGGAGTAGGAACCAGAACACTCAAAGGAGCTGAGTTGCTACCCCCTCCCTCCCATTATCCCTGGGAGGAAAACTAAGACTGATAATATACACAGCTATTACATGCCAATCATTCTTTACTTTTCTGTGCCTAGTTTTTATTTTTTGTTACAAGTACATTGTATACAGCAGCAATATAGAAATATGCATATATATGATCATTGTGAGTCTTTCGACTCTTAACTCGATACAGTAAAACATAATGCTTGAAATGGAAGCATTCCATTGCACTGTAGTATATTATTTGCTGTCATAAGGAAAGTTATTTGTAATTTACAGCAATACACCTCATATATAATTAATTCTCTATTGATAATTCTCATACATTTCAGTGAATGTATTTAGCATGGAGCAAGTAGTCTAGGACTGCAAACTCCCCACAGTCTTTTTAGAAGTCCCCTGTGGAGTTTTTGTTCTAAAATCCTGGGAGACTCAAAGGTTGCAGTTTCTAGTCAGCAGATATGACATCAACTTCTGGATGAAAGAGTACTTTTGAGGACAGATGAATTAACATCAAACTAGACGGTCGGTTGCTGTGCAATGCGAGGGGGCATCCCTGCTGCAAAAAATACTCATGGCAATCACTAGAAGGCATTTTGAATATTACTGCATCTTTGAAAATTAGCCTAACAAAATTTACTGCATCAGGAAAAATTATGTCTTGAAGACTACCTATTGGAAAGATTTTCTAAAATATACAGGCCAATCCAAAGTTGCCTTCTTCATGTTTGCCCTCCTGGAATGCATTTTTAAGCTATTTGTACTCAAAAACAGCCACAACTCAGTAGAAAATAACTGCATAAATAGAAAATTTATACTTTTGTTGAAGACTACCTATAAGAAGGTTTTCCTAAAATACCAGCTCAATGCAGTGTTTCCTTCATTGTGTTTGGCCTCCTAAATTACGTTTTGCATTTTTAAGCTATTTTTACCAACAGAAAAAAGCAGCTGTAACACAGCATAAAATTACTATATTAGAAAAAAAATTAAACCTCTTGCAGACTACCTATAAGGTTTTCCTAAATACGTACCAGCCCAATGCCAAGGTCTCCTTCATTGTGTTTGGCCTCCAAGAATGCATTTTTGACCTATTTTACTCACCCCCCCCCCCACCTAACTCAGTAGTGAATACAGCATCAGAAAAAAAAATTAAAAGTGGTCTTGAAGAATCTATAAGAAGTTTTGCTACAATACCAGGCCACCTCAATGTTTCTTTCATGGTGTTTGGCCTCTGGGAATGGAGGTTTGGCGGCGGAAAGGAGAAAATAAGTCTGTAATCCCACAGAAGGATGGAGTAAAGCCATGATATACAAATCTTCCTGATAAAATATCATGGAATTGCAGTCTATAAGAAACTATGGCACTATAATTCTGATTCATGTGTGGACAAATACAAGGTGCAAGTGTTTGCTGCACAGACACCTGGCAGAATATGTCAAGCAATATAATGTCACTGATCCGATGGATGATGTTGACCTCATCACAGATAAGTAGAAGTGGAGAAACGAGAGCAGCAGCAGCTGATGCCTAGGTACACACCTCACCAAGTATTCCTAATCTTTCCCTACAGCTTGCCTATCGGACCTGTGGCTCGAGGTCAATATTTACAAAGTGCCAGTTGCAGCATCTTCATCAGGCAGATTTTTTAACATTCTAATTACAATCCAATTTTGGATACAATCACAAGCTTTGCATTCCTAACTAGGTTTTCCATTTCCCCACCGTCCTCACCAAACATTAGATTTAAACTTCGTCTTTGGATAATGTCATCAACTGTACACATGTGGGTGCTCCGCTGCATATCATTTTCACTTGGCCTCATTTTATGGTACCCACTTCATTTTAGGACCACTTCATGACAGTTGGTCCAGAGCAGATCAATATTATAAGGCTGATGGTCACCAAATGATGACGGGCAATATCAGACTCTTGTATTAGGAAACTGAATTTTATTACACAGCCCTGATGCACTTATCAGACCATGCAAACACCATAAGTGTACGCTATACTATGGTCACATTTTGATACCAGGATATATGTATTTTAGTGATACCACTTGACCTATGCCATTGTCGCATATACTTTTTGCCATATACCGGTACTCCGTATATTTTTACACATGCATGTCCCCCATGTATCAGTCTAAACATGCCAGTATTTCACAACTACACTGTATATTACGTATTTGGCAGTATTGTGGAAACAATTTGCTGCAACTTTATGTAGCAGTTAACTTCAATCCTGTTCCATGATTTCCCAGTGCATACTTAGCCATTGTAAATGACTCTCAAACAGCTGAAAATCCTACAACCAATCTTCAGTATACAAGTTTGGTTTAACCAAAAGAAACAGCCTGACATTGTAAATGCAGGTCTTGGATGCGGCTCCCAGTAAGTTATTCTACTCATTGCCGACTTTCCATTTCCCTCTCCATTCATTATTCACCATCTCAGTAATTAACCCCACGCAATCCCGTCTGCACGCCACTCTCCACTCAGGGACAAGCACAAGAGGAAGGAAAGCTATCTTAAAGCTATGGGGTAATACATATATTCTAACAAAGCGGGTGAAAATAAACCAAAACGTCTTTTTTTTTCTCTGGATTGCCCTGTTATCAAACACCAGTATATAACACATGCTTTACTTTTAAATAAAACCACCTACTAATACATTTGTAAAATGGGAATTTTATCTGCAAGAAATTTTGGCCACATTGGTAAAGGTGGCCTTCGGTAAGAGGGAGTACTAAATGGTTTGCATTTGTCCCTATGAGAGACTTTGAGTATATTAGGAAGGTTGGGCTCTGTAGATAGTGACCTACATTGATAAATTTGTGTACAGTAGTCCCCCTCGAATAGGGACACCCATTCTGCCAAACAATTCTGTCCTTATTAGACAGGTGTCTGCTGGTGAGAGGGAGCATCACATGCATTCACAGTACTTGCTGCCAAGATTTTGTGTCCTTTCTGAAGAAGTGTCCTTTCCATGGAGCGTCTTTTAAGAGAGGGGCCACTGTACTTACAGCAAACATGATGTATTATACTGACCAGTGATAAACATGCCACTGTTGTCTATAAATAAAGTTCTCATGAAAAGAAATTTTTATATATTCGAAATGCTCCATCTCTCTAAAGTATAGCCACATGATAATTGGATAACTGCAAGGCACCAGAATAAACCAAACCAGGCGTTAAATTTCAGTGCCCATGAAACGTTATTGTGGCATTATGTGCAAGAGGTGAAATTTCTATACCTATCAATATTTCACTGATATACTGCAACACACAAATGCATTTAAAAAAAAATCATATTGCATCGGCTGTGTAGCCTTTGTAAATATTGAACATCCATATCATAACTGACAGTGACAAATGTCTAGTAGTGCACCTGATGTCACGAAAATCTGACTACCAGGTATCTGAACTGCCTCTGCATCAAAGCTAGGCTGACAGAGTATTAATGATTTGTTATGGATGGGGGAAAGTTGAAATACTATTATTCTAATGTGTCTGGGGTGGCAATACCGCCGCCGATTGCAAATCCCACCTGACAGCGTGTACTGTTACATCCTTTGTCTGATACAAAAATACATAGCATAATGCCAGGCATGCTATATGAAATGGGTTATATGACACTGGGCACTTGACAGGCAAATCTTCCATTTAGAAGCACAAAATCTGAATCGAGACACTGCTCGAAGATTAAAATAAAGCATTGTTAAAAGCTGAAAATTGAAACATACCTGGATGGGTATACCATTAGAAAATTGCAAATACAATGGACCTGCATTTGACCTATTTGATGGTACAACATCTGTCAACGGCCTATCTCTAAATGGTTACTTACAATTTGTATATTATTTTCTTACAGAACAATAAAATCAACACAAAACACATTTTAATATATACAAGCGATTACTACTAAAGATTGTAAACGCTATTTTTTTAACTAAGAAAAATGCAAGAATGCCATTGCAGATAGGAATGTGGGGGAAGTGAACTGGGCACTTTTATGAGACACTCACAGGGTTGACAGAGCAGGCTTATGTAAAAGGCAACATCAAAGGGACAACCAGGAAAGCAAGTGTCTGCTATAAATGCCAACAACCCTTGATGTTTTGTTAGTTACCATAGAAGGCAGCGCCAGTCTGTGATTTCACTTTCCCTGGCATACAGTTGTCTAATGCCCCATCGAGGACACAGTATTGTTACCATGTGGGTGCAGCAGCAGCTGCCGATCGATAAGTTCAAGTCAACAGCAGGCCCCGCATACAACGACCCCTTGTGGCCATCTCAGGAAATATGCAGACAGCGGTGGAGAAAGGCTGAAAAAAGAGCCTGTAAGTCGTATTTACCTTAACATTGAGGAGTCCCGGGTTGCGAATAGCCGCCGTGGTGGACAGAACCGGACTGGGGTTTGGTAATGAGACGACGGGAAGCGTCGGTGGTCGTAATAGCAGCATGGCAGCAGTCTGTAGTTTTCCTCTGTTGTACGGCCACGCGAATTATTTGTAATCCCAGAGAAATGGTGCGGATGGCCAGAGTTGGAGCTGATGCCTTGGCTTGGCAGCACTGCAGGCGCCACACAGTGGAGTCGCAGTAGCGACCCCCTGTGTCAGTGGCAGCAATCTGACCACAGAGGAAGCCAGTCGATAATGACAATGGCCAAGAGAGAGAGACAGCAAGAGAGAGAGATGTCCACCAGTACCTGACAAACACACTGTACCCTTGTCCTTTTCCCCTCTCACGTGGTTGTCTCTGCTGCCTCTGTACCTAATTTACCCTCCAATCTCCATCACTCAGAACAGATGGCCAGGTAAGCTGCACATATCCATACACACAGGTGCTGCCAACAGGAATTTCCCAATAATATGCCAGATAGATTATTAGCCCTTATATCCTCCAGGGTGACTGTCTCCAACCCAACAATGTGATCACTTTTCCTTTCTATTGCACCAGCCTCATGACTTTTACAACAATGGCCTTTTTCTGGTGTTCCTGTACATCAAGCCCTGAGCAACCCTAGCTGTGGTGACTGTCATGGTTCAGCGCCTACAGCTCTGTCCCCAGCCTCCAGGCTCCCTAGGCCACTGTCCCCTTAGCCTACCTGGTGTGCTGTGCAGTGACAGCCTAAGCCAGCTGCTCACCTGACACTGTGCTGCCTCTCTTGAGCTCTATGGCCCCTCCCTGTGCAGCCCCTGGGGTTGCTTAGTGTGTATAAGGGCCATATATATCCATAAACATAGATAAGGATGGGGGGATGAGTTGGAGGTGGCTTAGTGTATGTCATTAGTACTGGTGTCCAAGATGTCCACATATAATACAGTGAAACCTGTCTTTAAGATCACCTGAGAAACCGAGACAACCTTGGAATTAAGGAATACTATTCCAGTTCCTAGGCCTATTCAATACATGGAAATGAACCTGGGAAAAGAAGACCCCTTCCGAATTCAGGACAGTTTTTCGCAGCCCCTTTGGTGTCCCTATAATTCCTAGATTCCAGTGGCTAAAGCTGTACAGTGGATTCATTCAGCTAACTGGTGTACCTAACATGAATTATGACTTATTTATGAATTATGAGTACTGACATAGAAACAATGTTGGACCCTCCCAGAGAGGGGGAAAGGACCTCTAAAACTGACAAATAACCATTGTTTTGTATGTATGTATGTATGTATGTATGTATGTATGTATGTATGTATGTATGTATGTATGTATGTATGTCTGTATGTATGTATATTTATTCAGTCAATATCAAAAAGTTACAATGTGTTTACATTAAATAAGTCTACAACAAGAATTGGTCATATTGACTAGGCCAAGGGCCAAAGACTGATGTGTCTGTAAGCTGGTCAAATAATCCGTGGGAATCATAAAG
>JAAUYG010046401.1_pt1 | contig 34850 bp, 21 predicted proteins | sample 7278091 | NCBI WGS metagenome assembly JAAUYG01 (sample SAMN14350201, study PRJNA611818) | marine sediment metagenome | isolation source: surface marine sediment (0.6m) | place: French Polynesia: Moorea | collected 2018-08 | reverse complement strand
GCCGGCGCCTGCTCTGGCTCAACCCCGAAGCCGAGTCCTTTTGGAATTCCGGCGACAGTGAAATGCGGACCTATGCCGCCCTCTGCAACGAGGTGCGCCCCTGCCGCAACCTCAACCAGCTGTCCGTATTTATCCGCGAACTCGTGGTCTGATCGTGCGGGCCGCCATTGACGGCGCCGGGGAAGATCCATCGCCTTGATCGGGGCGTAGCGGCGACAGAAGAACGGAGCAAACACCCGTCTCGGGTTTCAGGCGATCGGGCCGGTCGGCGTCAGGAGACATTGGTTCGACGGTCGAGCTCGGTGCGCACCGACTGACCAAGTTTCTCCAAGGTGAAGGGCTTTTGCAGATAGCGGCCGGCACCCAACGACTGGGCTTCGCGGACCCGCTCGGTTTCCGAATACCCGGTGGCAATGATGGCCTTCTGCCCAGGCCGTCGATCGACCATGCGGCGGTAAGTCTCCAGCCCGTCGATGCCCGGATCCATGATCATGTCGAGCAGGACGAGGTCGCAGGAGGAGGACTCCAGATAGGTCAGCGCATCCTCCCCGCTGGCCGCCACCGCCACACGGTAGCCCATGGTTTCAAGCATCCGGCGGGCTACGGCCCGCTGTTCGGCGATATCGTCAACCACCAGAATGGTTTCGCCGTGTCCCCGGAACCGCTCCAGATCGACGGGCTGGTCCTCGGCGACCGCCATGGATTTGTGCGTGGCCGGGAATAAAAGCCGCATGACCGTGCCTTCGCCGACCGCGCTCTGAATTCGGATGAACCCGGCGTGATCCTGCACCGTTCCCCAGACCACGGCCATGCCCAGGCCGGTCCCGCTGCGCCCCATCTTTTTCTTCGGGTAGAAGGGCTCGAAGATCTTGTCGCGGTCTTCCTCGGAAATACCGATCCCGGTATCGCGGACGGTCAGGACGCAGTAGTCGCCATCGGGCATTTCCTTGTAGTCGCGGGTCTGCGCCTCGATATGCCGGTTGGCCGTGGTAATCGTGATGCGCCCGCCCGAGGGCATGGCCTCGGCCGCGTTCGAAACGAGATTCATCAGCGTTTTGGACAGGTGTACGGGCGAGCCGCTCAGGTTCAGAAGCGCGGGGTCCTTATTAACGTTTACCTCGACGCCCGGATTGAAGGAAAGCATACGGCGGTATTCGGGGCTGGTAATGTATCGATCGATCACCGCGTTGAGATTGACAACCTCCCGTGCGGAAACACCGCGGCGGGCCAGGGTTAAAAGATCCTCGACGATCGCCGCCGCCTTCTTCCCGGAGTCCTGGATGGTCTGCAGCGGCTCGACCAGCGGGCTGTCCCTGGGAAGCTGCATCAGGAGAAGGTCCGGATATCCGACAACGCCCGAGAGAATGTTGTTGAGATCATGCGCCACCCCGCCGGCCAGGGCCGCCACGACTTCCATCTTTTCGGCCCGCTGCAGACGGGCTTCGAGTTGCAGACGGTTGGCTTCCGCCTGCTTGAGCGCGGTGACGTCCTTCACCGTGGTCAGCGTGGATTGTTGACCGCCATATTCAATGCGGCTGGCGTAGACTTCCACGTCGATCGTTTCCCCGGCGGCGCTCAGGTCGCGCATTCTCGCGACCCCGGACGTGGCGGCAGGGGCGTTCGCGCGGCGGGCGACCAGCAGCCGGCGGTCGTCAGGGTGGATGAAGTCGATGACATCGCGGCCAAGGACGTCCGCCTTGTCGCTGTAACCATGGAGTGCGAGCCAGGCGGGATTGACCTCCACCAAGCGGCCCTCGCAGGTGAGGCTCATGGGCTGGCGCGAATCCTCGAAAAGCGTGCGGTACTTGTTTTCGGACACCGCCAGTTTGTCAAAGAGCGATGTGCGCTCTTCGATGGTTCTCTCGTAATCGTCAATCAGATCCCGGACGCACCAGCGAACGATCGGCGCCAGGGCGCCGCGCACGAGGCGCGGGATGAGCCGGCGTCTTTTCCAGGTGATTTCCAGACGGCAGTGGGGCGCCCCTTCCAGCACGCAGGCCGTCTCCCGCCCGACGACGTCCGTCACCCCGGTCAGCGAGGCAATCCCGCTGTAGATGCCGAGGTTCCAGTTGCAGACGTCCGGCGTGACCTTGAAACCGGAACGATAATTGAGCTCGAAAGCCAGCGAGGTGGCGGTGGAGCCGGCCAGATGCACATCCTTCGTGCGGTTGAAACGGGCGTTAATGCGGGCCGCCCGTTGGGCCAAACGCCGGGGACCGGCCAGCCGGGCGGCGAACAGGGTCGTGCGCGACAGGCTTTCCTGGACCATGGCGCAGCCGGCCGTGTAGAGCGGGGTGGGACCCGGCACCAGTTTCTTGACGTTGCCCAGAAGCGCGAGGGAAAAATCGTTGGACACCCAGTAGGCCGGATCGGTCAATTGCTCCAGACGTATCGGAATAATCCGATCGGGGCTGAATTTATCCCTCACATAATAGGGCCCGTCCACCAGTCCCTCCGTAAGCCGCCGGACGCCGTCATCACCGTAATGGTTGCGGATATACGCCAGGAGACCCTTGAAGTTCTCACAGCATATATCTTTGGGCATGGGGGCAGGCTGCATGTCCGAGCACTCCCTGTTAGGTGGCACGTTGGTAAAATGATAACAATTCCATATTAATACCGATATGTCGCAGATCGACCCCTAATGTCGATGGCGCCCAGCGTCGAGCAGAAAAACCACGACCCCGACCAAGAACCGATGACGAACCCAGATTGGAGAAAGCCATGACCCCATCTTCTACCGCACTGCATGGGGAAGCGCGACGGGCCGCCATGTCGGCGGATGGCAGCGTCAGCCGTGCCCCCGTTTATATCGACAAGGCTAAGGGTACCTTGCTCTGGGATAGCGGCGGTCGGGAATAAATCGATTTCTCCGGCGGCATCCTCGTGCCGCTGGTCATCTCGGATGAACACCTGGAGAAGGGGCGCGGAATTCTGGAAGACGGCCTGGCGGTCTAAACGGCAGCTTGAAAGGCTTTTCTCGCCATGGGATTTCGGGCCCGACAGAAAGCCCTGCGGTTGGACCCGAATCCATTTTTCCCCGGCGATACGCGGTTTAGTTGTACTGCCGCTCATAACTGCCGAGTTCTTTGGCCACCGCCCGCCACTGGTACCACTGTTCGGGAAATCGCCGGATGTAGCCTTCCAGGAGCTGCCATGAGCACTCGCCCAGGCGGGCCGTCTCCCCGCCGTCCGTCATCGGTTCGATCTGCAGGGCAAAACCGCTGCGGGTGCGCTGGACCAGTCCCAGGCAGGCTGGGGGCCGGCTGCGGCGGTGGAGCACGTCGAGGGTCCGATCCGCGCGCACCCGACGGCCCAGGACCGAGACGTGACGCTCGCGGTGCGGACGCCAGTGCGTGAATTCGTCGCAGAGCGTTATCAGGATGCGTCCCCGCTTGACGGCCCGCAGCGCCCTCTGGGCCGCGTTGGGCTGATCGGCGTCGATGGCCTCAACGTCGAACTGACGGCACCGGAAAATACATTCCCGCCGCAGACGCTCGGTTTTAAACCGCATGATCATAGCCGGCGCATAGCCTTTGAGGGCCAGGAAAAGGGGCAGATACTCGACCGCCCCGAAATGGCCGCTCACGAGGAGCAGGCCCTTTTGTTCGCGGTAGGCCCGCTTCAGCCAGTCTTCGTTGCGGACCGTGATTTGCTCCGAGAGATAGCGTTCCAGGCGCGCGGTGGGATGGTAGGCGTTGACCAGCTTTTCGAAGTAATGCTCGAAGATGCCCAGATAGGTCTTCCAAAGCAGATAATCGCTGGGGGGCGAGGCCTTCGTCAGGCCGGGCAGATTGGCGAGAACACCGTCCGCCACCTGCTGGCGGTGATCGGCGCGCACCGTCAGATAGGACAGGCCGACGACGTAGCAATAAAAACGGAAGACCGGCAGGGGCACCATGCGCGCGAGGGCGACATTGAACGGCGACTGAAAGAACTGGCTGATACTGAACTGGAAGCTAAACGGAACGGCCAGCATTCGGGACTCCGGGGCGAAAACCACACAAGGGCAAATCCACAACATGACATCCAGCGGTTCGGATTTCGGGCTTCGGGCAGCGCCATCGGGGCAGCTTGGCGATAAGTCGCACCAGCATACACGAATGGGGCGCAAACGTCGATAAAATCCAACAATAATAATGATATCATACTCACGGCCGTGGGGGGCGTGCCGGAGAGCGCCAGCGGGAGCGGCAAATCCCGACCAGGCGGTCGGAGGGGGAGAAAACCACGGCCCCGGCGATCGCCCGGCGGGTTTATGTCATACGGCTTCAGGCGGCCTCGTCTTCCATGGCCGGGCGGTATTCCCCGTAGCGAGCAGCACCATTGCACTTGCTGCGGTGATGAAAGATCTTCTGGGCCTGCGCCACGCGTCCGGGGTCTCCGCCCCAGGCCTTGAGGGTGTCCTCCTGGAGCGCCCGTCCATAAGAAAAGGAGAGTTCCCAGGGGTGCGGGCCCAGGACGTTCATCGCATTGAGGTGGGCGGTGGCCACCAGCGAGCTCTGCCCCCCCGATAGGAAGACGATCCCGGGCACGGCCGCCGGCACCACCCGGCGGAACAGGTGGACCGTCCGGGCCGCCACGCTTTCGACATCAGCCTGCTCGGGACAGGCCAGACCGGAGATCACCATGTTGGGCTTGAGCAGCATGCCTTCCAGGTCGACGCGCTGGTGAAAAAGGGCGTCGAAGACGGACTGGAGTGTGCGTGCCGTCACCGTTTCGCAGCGCGCGATGTCGTGGTCGCCATCCATCAGCACTTCCGGTTCGACGATGGGAACCAGGCCGGCCTCCTGGCACAGGGCCGCGTAGCGGGCCAGGGCATGGGCGTTGGCCTGAACATTGGCGTCGCTGGGCAGGGCGTGGGCAATCGTGATGACGGCGCGCCATTTGGCAAAACGCGCGCCCAACTGCCGGTATTCATCCAGCCGCCCCCGCAGCCCGTCCAGCCCTTCGGTGATCTTCTCTCCGGGAAAACCGGCCATGGCCTTGGCGCCCTGGTCAACCTTGATGCCGGGGACGATGCCCCGGTCGTCCAGCAGTTGCGGAAAGGGCGTGCCGTCGGCCGACGTCTGGCGCAGGGTCTCGTCGAAGAGAATAACGCCGCTGATGAAAGCATCGGCGCCTTCGGTAGTGAAAAGCAGTTCGCGATAGGCCTGACGGTTGGCGGCTGTCGATTCGACCTGAATCGAGTCGAAGCGCTTCTTGATGGTCGGGGAGCTCTCATCGGCGGCCAGGATGCCCTTACCCCTGGCAACTAGTCTCCGGGCTGTCGCTTTTAGGTCCACAGTATCCATGGGCATCTCCTTGTCTAAAAGTGGTGGGGGCATGAAAACGCGGTCGTTCGCTTTTAAGTTGCCAACAGGGTAATAAGCGCGCCCTGCAGTGTCAATTTGAACGCCCGGGACGATCGCGTTGGCGGAAGGGTATTAAACTTGAAAGAGGCTCCCCGTCGTGCAGGCAGGCATCATGGCAAGGACCCACTGATCTGGGCGAAGATGTCCAGGCCGTCCCACTCCCCCCAGCGCGCGATGATCCGGTCCTGTCGGAAATACAGAATCTCGATGCCTTTGAACCGGATCGTTCGTCCGGTGGGCGGCTGGCCCAGAAATGGGCCGCGGTGTGTTCCGGAACCGCGCCAGCGCACGGCCACCTTCCGAGCCTCGAGGTCGATGACGTGATCGTCGATGACGGCGTGAAAATCCGGGAAGGCCGCATACAGTTCGATGATGCCCTGCTTGAATCCGCTCCGGTCCGCGGCGCGGCCGGCAGAGGCATGATCCACAAAGTCGTTCGCGTGCAGTTCGTCGACGATAGACGGGTTGCCCTTCTGCCAGCCTTCGGCCATCCAGCGAGCGACCAGACGCTCAAGCGATTGACGTTCAAAGGCGCTCATCCGTCGATTCACCACCCGTTGATCCGCGACCAGACGGCGACGACCTTGTCCTCGCCGTCCACGACCTGGTAGCGGTCATGCATGGCCCCTGTGGCGCAGGCATGATTGGGAAAAATTCGGACCTTCGCGCCCACCTCGAGCGACGGAGCGGGCGTGGGCTTTCCGGCACGCCCGGCCACGATGCCGTGTTCCTGGCTGACGCCGGTCACGATCAGATCCCCCAGCGGCCGCCCCGTCATATCGCCGACCAGACCGTAGCCCTGGTCGATCGCCTGGAAGGCGGTGCCGCGGTCACGCGAAAGCGCCATCCAGCCGGCATCGGTGATGATCCAGCCCTTGCGCTCCTGATGGCCGATCACCGAGGCCAGCACCGAGAGCGCAATATCGTCGGCCGCACAGACGCCCAGCCCCGCCATGACCAGGTCGTAGAACATGAACACCCCGGCGCGAACCTCGGTGACACCGGAAAGGTCCCGGGCAAAGTTGGCCGTCGGGGTCGAGCCCACGCTAACGATGGGGCAAGGCAGCCCGAGGCGCCGCAGCGCTTCGGCGCTCTTTACGGCCGCCTCCCGTTCGGTATCGGCCAGGGCCTGGATGGCCTCGATGGAGCGGCAGTTGTAGGATTCGCCGGCGTGGGTCAGTACACCGGCGAGTGCGGTGTGTTTCTGGGTGTGCAAAAAGCGGCCGATCTCGGTCAGAAGCGGATCATCGGGGACGACCCCCGAACGGTGGCCGTCGCAGTCGAGTTCGATCAGGGCCGGGATCACGAGGTCGTGCGCCCGGGCCCGCTCGGCCAGCAGGCGCGCTTGGGCCATCGAATCCAGGATCACGCTGAGGTGTGCGCCCTTTCCGATCAGAGCGGCGATGCGGTCGAGCTTCACCGGCGCGACGCCCACGGCGTAGATCATGTCCACAATCCCGTGATCGAAGTAGTACTCGGCCTCCTTCAGGGTGGACACCGTGATACCGCCGGACGGCCCCTCGAGGGCCAGGCGGACCGCATCGATGCATTTGGCGGTCTTGCCGTGGGGCCGCAGATTGACGCCCAGGCCCCTGAGGCGCACGTGAAGTGCAGCGATGTTGCGGGCCAGCTTTTCGCGATCCAGCACCAGGCATGGGGTTTCAAGTTCACTCAATCGCATGGCGCCCTCCGGGGCATGGTTCCGCCGTCACGACAACGGCCGCACCGCTGCAGCCGGGTGGCCGCGCAACGGTCGACGCCATCGAACGCTCGGGTTGACTTTTTCTACCTAAATGCCGCCGCCGCAATTGTCAAAAAAGAAATTGGATTGCGCCCTGGACGCCTTGCCACCCGCTGCCTTTGCAAAAGAGGCCACCGTCGGACAGGGATAGGCTTGCCTTGGGGGGGCAACTCGGCTTATAGAGTGATAATAGCAGTGGTTTTCGAAAGTTATCGTCGCCCGGCTTCGACCCGGTCGATGACGGCCATAGGCGCCCCACCCCACCTGGAGCTATGATTATGCGGCTTTCAGATGCGTTCTGGAAGATGGCCGAGCATTTCATGGAGGTGGTCCACTCCGAGACCGGCCTTCCCGTGTTGATCTACGACCACAAGGGGATCATCGTGCGCGCCACCGACCCCAGCCGTATCGGCGATCTGCATGCGGGGGCCGAGAAGATCATGCGGGGCCAGGTCGACGATTACGCCGTCAGCCCTGAAGAGGCCGCGAACAATCCCCTGGTGCGCGAAGGCTTCAGCTGTCCGATCACCATCGACGGCCGGCGGGTGGCCGCCTTTGGCATCACCGGCAAACTGGCGCTGACCAGGCCTTTGGCCCGGGTGGCCGTGCGCCTGATTCACTCCTGGATCGAAGACAGCGAACATCTCCGGCAGCTGAAGCGCTCGGAGCAAAAATACCGCAGCATTTTCGACCATTCCGTCCAAGGCATCTTTCAGGCGACCCTCGAGGGCCGCATGCTCACGGCCAACAGGGCCCTGGCCCGAATGTACGGCTTCCCGTCGCCGGAGGCCCTTCGCGCGGCGCTCACCGACGTCAGCCGCCAGCTTTACGTCGATCCCCGGGATCGCCACCGGGTGATCGCGAAGCTGCGCGCCGACGGGGAGATCACGAATTTCAGCACCCGTTTCCGGCGCCATGACGGGGAGGTCATCGATGTGAGCGTCAATGCGCATTTCGTCTCCGATCCGGAAACCGGAGAGCAGCTGATCGAGGGCATCGTCGAGGACGTCACCGCGCGCCGACAGGCCGAGGAGGCACTCAGACTCTCCGAGGAGAAATACGCCAAGGCCTTCAACAGCAGCCCCGTGCTGGTCGTTCTGAGCGTGCTTGAAACCGGCCGCTACGTGGAGGTGAACGAAACGTTCGAGCGGGTCATGGAATACGAGCGGGAAGCGGTCATCGGCCGAACCTCGCTGGACGTCGGCACCTGGGCCGATCCCGCCGACCGCGATCGGGTCCTGCAAGCCATCGAAAAGGACGGCAGCGTCCGTGGATTCGAGGTCAGGCGCCGGACCCGCAGCGGCCGAATCCTGACGGTTCTCTATTTCGCCGAGGTCATCGACGTGGCCGGCGAGGCCTGCATGCTGTCGGTCGCCCTGGATATCAGCGCGCGCAAAAGGGCCGAAGAGAAGCTGCGACTGAGCCAGAACAACCTGAAGATCACCCTCGATGCCATCGGCGACGGCGTGATCGTCACGGATACCGACGGCGTGGTCATGCGCATGAACCCCTCTGCGGAAAATCTAACCGGCTGGTCGGCCCCGGAAGCGATCGGGCGACCGCTCCCCGAGGTGTTCGACGTCATCCATGCCCGCACCCAGGAGCCGAAGGGCCATCGAATGGAGGCTGTCATGGCCGGTGCCGATCGCATCGCGCGGGCCGGGCATACCGTGCTGGCGGCCAGGGGCGGTCGCGAACACGTTATCGCCGACAGCGCCGCTCCCATCCGGAATGCGGACGGAGCGGTCGTGGGCGTGGTCCTGGTCTTCCGGGACGTTACCGAATCCTACGCCCACGAGCAGCGAATCCGCGAAAGGGACGATCTGCTCAAACGGCTCAGCGCCAACATTCCCGGCGTCATCTACCAATTCTATGCCACACCCGCCCGTGAATACGGGTTGCGCTATGTGAGCGCTCAGGCGGCCGAATTGTTCGGGCTGGAGGCGCCCATCGATAAGTTTTTCGAAGCCTTATACCGTCAAATCCCGGCCGAAGAACAGGAAGGCTTTCTGTCCTCCATCGATGCCGCCGTGGATACCGTCAGCCCCTGGCACTACGAAGGCCGATTTATCAAACCCACGGGTGAAACTCGGTGGTTTTCGGGTAACGCCCTGCCCCATATGGATGGCGACGAGGTGGTGTTCGACGGCGTTTTGATGGATATTACGGACATCAAAACCGCCCAGGAAGAGATCAGACAGCGCCAACATTTCCTTGAGTTGGTCCTGTCGTATGCACCGGACGCGATCATCACCACCGATGACGGCCATCGCGTGATCGACTGGAACCCCGGTGCCGTCCAGATGTTCGGCTACGCGGCAGCGGAGGCGCGCGGTCAGGAGTTGGATCGCCTCGTGGCACGTGGCGACAACGAGGCCCACCGCAAGACCCGGCGGGTGCTGTCCGGCCGGCAGGTGGAACGATTCGAAACCATTCGATTTCATAAGGACGGCACCCCCCGGCATGTGATCGCGTCTGGCGCCCCGATCATGGACGGCGAAGAACTCCGGGGTGTCGTTGTCGTCTATACGGACATCACCGGCAGAAAGCAGGCCGAGGCCCGGCTCAAAGACGCGCACCAGCGTTTTCTGACCGTGCTGGAATCCATCGATGCCACCATCTACGTGGCGGATATGATAACCTTCGAAATTCTTTATATGAACGAGAAGATGAAGCAGGTTTTCGGCGGCGATTTCACCGGCCACCTCTGTTTCAAGGTCTTCCGCAACGAACCGCAGCAATGCCCGGTATGCACCAACGACCGCCTGGTCGACGCGAACGGCCAGCCCACCAGCGGTTGTGTCTGGGAAAACAAAAATCCGGTGACGCGGCGGTGGTACGTGAATTACGACCGGGCCATCCAGTGGGTGGACGGCCGCATCGTCCGTCTTCAGGTGGCCACGGACATCACCGAGCAGAAGGCGATCGAAACCGAGCGCCAGGACTACGAGGCCCGCATCCAGCAGATGCAGAAAATGGAGGCTATCGGCGTGCTGGCCGGGGGCATCGCCCACGACTTCAACAATATCCTCTCGGCGGTGATCGGCTTTGCCGAACTGGCCCTGTTCGATACGGACGCGGATTCCCCGGTGCACGGCAATCTCCGGCAGATACAGGCCGCCGGCATGCGGGCCCGGGACCTGGTCCAGCAGATCCTGACCTTCAGCCGGCAGGACGAAAAGGAGCTCAAACCGCTTCAACTCGGCAGCCAGGTTAAAGAGGCGCTCAAGATGCTGCGCTCCTCCCTGCCCACCACCATCGAAATGCATGTCGAGATCGCCCCCCGGGTGGGCAACGTCATGGCCGATCCCACCCAGATTCATCAGATCGTGATGAATCTGTGCACCAACGCGGCCCAGGAAATGGAGGCCCGGGGGGGCCGGTTGACCGTCTGCCTCGACCAGATCGCCCTGGACGCGGCCTCGGTGCGCCTGCACCCGGGGCTGCAGGCGGGCGACTATGCCCGTCTCCGCGTCCAGGACACCGGCGGGGGCATTTCTCCCGACATCGTCGACAAGATCTTCAACCCCTATTTTACGACCAAGGAAAAAGGCAAGGGCACCGGGCTGGGCCTGGCCGTCGTCCACGGCATCGTCCAGAGCTACGGGGGGGATATCCGGGTGGAAAGCACCGTCGGCCAGGGAACGCGGTTCACCGTCTATCTGCCCGTCATCCAGGCCGTGGCGGAGTCGCCGGCCGAGCAGGCGGCCCTGCCGATGGGCCACGAACGTATTCTTCTGGTGGACGACGAAGCCGTTATCGTCACGTTCGGACGCCAGGGGCTCGAACGGCTGGGCTACCGCGTCGAGGGTTGCACCAGCAGTACCGAGGCGCTGGAGCGCTTCCGCCGGGCGCCGGAGCGCTACGACCTGGTGATCACCGACATGACCATGCCGAATATGACCGGGGATCAACTGGCCCGGGAAATGTTCAAACTTCGCAAGAAAATCCCCGTCATCCTGTGCACGGGCTACAGCAGCCGCATCGACGGTCCCCGGGCCAGGAAATTGGGCATCAGCGCTCTGCTGATGAAGCCGCTCAATCTGAGCGACCTGGCCCTGAACATTCGCCGGGTGTTGGACGGGCGCAAGGGGCGCCGATAGGGATGGGCATGCCCGTGCGGTGTTATTTGACCTCGAACACCACCGTCCGGGTCTCGCGGGGGCGCGCCTCCCCCGACAGCCAGGCCCTGGCCATCAGCCGGTGCACGCCCGGCGCTAAGGGCCACAGGTAGCGGACCTCCCGGGTGCGCGCCAGCAGGCGGTCGTTCAGAAACCACTCGACGCCCACGACATCCCCCCGCGGTGCCAGCTCGAATTCAAACGCCTCCAGATCGTCCGGGATGCGGGGGTCCATCGCCATCTGCAGCCCGGCGCTCGGCTGCCGGATGCGAAGCGCACCGACCGGCGGGACCCGGGCCGCCGGCATCTTTCCGGGCACGAACCACTCCTCCCGGCGGTCGCAGTCGCTGTCGGCCAGCCGACCGTCGGCAATGCAGACCGCGGCCTGTACCAGCCGGCGGCTGCAATAAAGCGGCGCGACGGCCCGGCCGCGAACGAGCTCCGCCATGACCGAGCGCAGTACCAGGGCCGGGCCCACCGACCCGGTGACCGCCTTCATGGGGCGACGGTCCAGGTTGCCCATCCAGACCCCCACCGTATAGCCATAATTGTAGCCCACCGCCCAGGCATCCCGGTAGTCGCTGGAGGTGCCTGTTTTGACCGCCGTCTGGACGGGCATGTCCAGGATGCCGTCCGCACTGAATTCCAGGCGCCGGGCGTTCGCGTCCGACAGGATATGCCCCGTCAACGAGGCAACTTCGGGACTGAAAACGCGTCGGGTCAAGCCCCGGGACGGCGGCTCCGCCAGAACCTGCAGGGGAACGAACACCCCGCCACGGGCCAGGGCGGCGTAGGCCTGGACCAGTTCGAACAAGGTAATCTCGCCGTTTCCAAGGGCCAGTCCGTCCCCGTAGACATCCGGGTGCCGGTCGAGGCTCCGGATGCCCAGGGCATGCAGGGTGTCCAGAAATTTCCCGGCGCCCACGTACTGGATGGCACGGACCGCCGGAATGTTCAAAGAGTTGCCCAGGGCTTCACGCAGGGAGAGCGGGCCGTAATGCCGGCGGCTGTAGTTCTGGTAAGTATGCAGCCCCAGGCCCACCGATTCGCTCAAGGGGCGGTCATCGATCATGGTGGCCGGCGTCCAGCCGCGGCTCAAGGCCAGCGCGTAGACGAAGGGTTTCAAGGTGGAGCCCGGCTGCCGCGGCGTCCGGACGGCATCGTAGGCATTGGCCGTGGCCGAGGGTTTCCCAGCGCGGCCGACGACCCAGGCGAGGACTTCGCTCAGGCGGTGATCCACCACCAACAGGGCGCCGTTGGCGACATTCCGCCGACTGAGGCTGCGCAGCTGCTGGTCGAGGATCTGCTGCCCGACCCGCTGGATGTCACGATCCAGGGTGGTGGTCACGCGGTTGGTGTCCGCCGCCGCCTGGGCCAGGACGAAGCGGGCGAAGTGGCTGGCGTCCGTTGCCGGCGCGGGCATAGCGGAACGGAACCCTCCCCGATTCACCGCGGCCCACTGTGTGGCGGACAACATGCCGGCGGTGTGCATGCGTGCCGCCAGACGCCTCACCGCACGGTCCACAGCTCGTGGGGCGGTGTGCACGTTCAGCCGCGCCGGGGCCCGCACCATCACGGCCAGCGCCAGCGCCTCCCGGGCGCTCAGGGTGTTCAGGTCGCGCCCGAAATAATAGCGTGCCGCCGGGAGCACGCCGCGCCGCCGGGCGGCATAGGGGACCTGGTTGAGGTAGCATTCCAGGATCGCGGCCTTGGAATGGCGTCTCTCCAGGCGCCGGGCCGCGATGCCCTCCAGCCAGCGGGACCAGAGGGTGCGCGGGCGCGGCTGCAGGATGCGCACCACCTGCTCGCTGATGGTGCTGGCCCCGCGCACCACCCGCCCGGCTTTCAGGTTCTGCCAGACCGCATGCAGACGGGCGCGCCAGTCCACGCCGCCGTGGGAAAAAAAGCGTTTATCCTCGGATAGGATGAATGCGGCGCGCAACAGCGCCGGGATCTCGTGATAGGCGACGCGGGCATGTTCGTTCCGCGGATTCTGGTAGGTGACGGTCAGCGGGCGGCCGTGGCGGTCCAAAAGCTGGGGCTTGACAATCCGGCCGGCGGTGAGATCGGGCAGTGGCGCCAGGGCGCTGTCGGTTGCCACGACCGCGAGTACCGCCGCCACCAGTACCCCCAGGAGCAGGCCGTACCCAATCATGTTGCGTCGCGGTATCCGCATGGATTCAGGGCTCCACCGTCAGCGTCGCCGGCAGGCCCTGGCCGAAGACGTCCGGATCGTACATCTCCTCGGCGTGGACCGGCATCACGGCGAAACGGCCGGCCGCTATGGCCTGGGCGGTGTAGGTAAGATGATAGCGGCCGGCCGGCAGGTAGTCGGCAAAAAAGCGCGCCGCGTGGTGCCGCAGCTCCTGGTGATAGAAGCTGTAGCCGAAGCGGCCGTAATCGGACCAGTCGCTGTAGTTGAACCACCACGAGCCGGTGGCGGCTTTGAATTCCCCCTTGGCCACATCCACGGACGAGGCGGTGGCCAGATCGCGGTTCACCGGTTCCAGACCGCCGGGCACCGGATCGTCCACCACCACGAAATGCCGCAGGGTCGGCAGCGAAACGAAAAGATCCACCCGCACCAGTTCGCCGCGCCGGATGGCCATGGGGCTCTGCAGGCGGACCCAGCGGCCGTCACGCGCGACCGCGTACTCACGACGCACATCGATGCCGGCGTTGATGCGCTCGGCGCTTTGCTCGGTGGGAGCGTACCGCATGCGGGTGGCGTAGTACAGCCGGCCGGGGCCTTCTTTTTCCAGCCGCACCTCGGTTTTGAGACCCGGCGTGACCTGCTGTTCGGGATCACTGAATGTCACGGCATCGTCGCTCAGGCTGCTGAAACGTGTTGCGCCGATCGGCCGTGGGCCCAGAAAGGCGCGGACCGTCATTGCCGGCGTTTCGGTTTCATAGATCCGGCTGAAGGCCGCGAGCGCATTGAGGACGAAAACATTCTCCTGGGTGTTTTCCCAATGATCGCGGTTGCCGCGCGACTGGGTGATGGCGCGCACCAGCTTGAAGGGGATGTCGCCCGCCAGCCCGCGGCCGTCCGCGTCAGCGGCCAGCCGCAGCAGGGCGGACAGCACCGCGGCATTGCTGCGCAACGGGGTGGCCAGCATGTAGCTGTAGCTGTCGTCGAGGACCTCGTTGAACTGGACCTTACCGCCGGACTGGCTGGCGTGGGCCAGGATCATGCGTGCGGCTTCCATGGCCAGGGGGCGGCCGCCGTCCACGTATAGGGCCGCCTGAAGGAAATGGGCCTTGCCGAACAGATCCATCTCGCCCAGGTGCGGCTGATGGCGTTCGAGATCGTCAAGGACGATCTGTCCATTCGCCGCCAGGGCGGCCAGCGCCACGGCCCGCACCGACGAGGCCATCCCGCGGGTGTAAAAGGACGGCAGCACGTCCCGGCGCAGCATTCTCTGCAGATAGTTTTGCAGCTTCGTCTCGACAGCGGCCGACGCCGGGTGGCCGCTCAGGCGCAGCCAGTTGAAAGCCAGCGCCGTGTAGGCGCTTAGATAAGGACTGACGTACCGATCCTCGGGAAGCCAGTAGGCCATGCCGCCGTTGGGGGCCTGGAAGCCGGCAGCACCCGCGAGCACCTCCCCTGGTAGCGATGTGCTTGCGGGCCAGCTGAAGTCCTCAGGCAGGTAGGCTTTCAGGTGCTGGTAATGGGCCGCCATGACCGCCCGGGTCAGGAGTTGCTCCCAGCAAGCGTAGGGGTAGTCGCGCAGGTAGCGGAAGGCGCCGTCGAGATTGCCGATCACCGAAGGCGAAACCACCACGCTGACCCCGCCCGCGTCGGGGTGGATGCCGGGCGGAAACGCCAGGCGGTCGCGGACTTCGGCCCGGGTGGTGGTGCCGTAGGTCGCGGCCGTGACCAGCGACCGCCGCTTGCGTACCACCAGCGAATGCGCGACGGCATCGCGGTCCAGCGCATCCCCGGCACGCGCCTCGAACCGAAGCGTGCCGGATGACCGGGTACGGACCGGCAGCCAGACCGTTTCCCGCTCAAAGGGCGCCAGATCGAGGTCCAGCGCCTTCTGCGGGGCGCTGGTGCGGCGGTCCAGCGGCCCGTCCGCCCGGATTTCCACCCCGATCGTTCGGGCCCGATCGGTGCGGTTCATCACACTGAAACCGGCCTGGAAGACATCGCCCGTTACGACCTGGTTGGGCATCACCGGCCGTATTTCGGTGGGCCGGTTGACCTTGAAAGCCGCATCCCCCAGCCCCATCCGGTCGTCGGGGGTCACGGCCATGACGAAGATCCGCCAGCCGGTGAGATTGTCCGGCACCTCGAAAGCGATTTCGGCCCGGCCGCGCGCGTCCGGGATGAGGGAGGGATTCCAGTAGCTCACGTATTTGAACAGGCCCCGCAGGCGAGGACCCCTTCCGGCGGCGCCGCCCCCGCCCGGGTCCGCACCCTTTTGTTCGAATTTCTGCCGGCCCACCAGCCGTGCCAGGAGGGTGTAGTTGTTCAGGTCGAGTCCATCGAGGTGGTTGAATCCCTGGTAGGGGTCGTAATAGTCGCGGCCTTGACGGTTGAGATCGAACACGGCCTCGTCGATCACGGCCACCGCCAGTTCGATGGGCGTGTCTTCGGCCCCCTGGCGCGCCACCGCCCGGATGCGGGCGCGCACGGTCTCGCGCGGCTTGTAGACCTCGCTTGCGGTCTTCACCGTGACGGCGATTTCCTTGGTCGTGTCCTTCACCGGCACCGCCAGGTAGCCCAGCCGGAAGGTCGGTTTGCCCAGATCCACATCCCCATCGCCCGGCGGCGGTTCGACCCGCGGTGCGGTCACCAGGACCGACAGATAAAATCCCGGAAGGTCGTCGGCCTCGATTGGCACTTCGATCACGGGCGTGCTGCCCTTGAGGGTCTGCACCCAGTGGCGCAGCACCCCGTAGCGCTCCACGGTGATGAGCGCCCGGGCACCGGGCAGCGGATTGGGCACGAGAAAACGGGCCTTGTCCCCGACCTGGTAGTGCGTCTTGTCGGGGATGATCTGGAGCCGGTTGGTGTTCGGGCCTTCCCAGACCACGCGCCCCTTGCCCACCACCCAGGCCTGCATGGTGGTGGCGTGCGTGCGGCCCTGCGTGTCCCGGATACGGGCCGTGATCCGATAATCCCCGGGGTGCTCGGGCATGAAGGTGAACGTGGCGGGCCGGTCCGCCGAACGGCCCTGCCCGCTGACCGCATCCACCCAGGTCGTAACATATTTGGTCAAATAGGCGTTACCGGCCCCTTTGACCCGCGAGGCCTTTGTCTCGCGGCGCTTCACGTCGATTTCCACCGGCAGCTCGGCGATGGGTCGCCCGTCCGCATCCACCACCAGGTATTCGAAGGCCGCCGGACGGCCTTGCTCGTGGATCCAGCGGTTCGTGCGCAGGCCCACGAACCGGTCCCGGCCCACGTAGTCGGCCCTGGCCGTCGCCGCGACATATTTACCGCGATCGTCGCGCACCGCGCTTTCCACCGTCAAACGCCCGTAGACGATCTGCCGGTCGGCCAGGGTCACGCGGGTGGTGACTTCGCCCTGGTCGTTGCCTGCGCGGCTGCTCTGGTGCAGATCCCAGGGGGTGCGGTGATCCCGGGGCGCGGCGTCGAAGCGAAAATCTTTGGCCGGCGACGTCTCCGGCAGGAAGGCCGCCGGCTGCAGGCGCAGCGTCACCCGCGTGTCGGCCCCGGCATAGGGACCGCCGGCGTGCATTTGGGCCAGGGTGGTGACCACGATGGCGTCGCCCGGCGCAAAACGGTCGCCGTTCAGCTCGGTGCGCACCCGGAAGGGCGCCGGTGTGAAGTCGCTGACCAGCACCCGCATGACCGGCATCGATCGGTCCCCTCCGGCGTAATCGAGTTTGAAACGGTACCACCCGACGGGCGCCCTTTTGTCCAGCTTGAAATCGCCGGCAAAGGCGCCAAAGGCGGAAAGCGCCAGGTCCTTGATTTCGTGTGTCGTCTGACCTTTGGGGTCGATGATTTTCAGGGCATAGCCGTCGCGCGCCGGCGCAATCCAGCGGCGGTTGTCGTGGTTGCGCACGTAAAACTTGTACTGGATGGTGTCGCCGGACTTGTAGACGCCCTGGGCGGTGGTGCCCCAGGCGCGCATGTGGCCGTGCTTGACCCGCGTGGCCGTCGTGACGCCGCCGCTATAGGTCCTGAAATGGTGGTCCAGGGGCACGACAGCCAGGTCGTCGCCCTTATCGACGCGCACCATCAGCCGTTGGCGGTTGTCGTCGTAGGTGTAGCGCACGTGCTTCAACTGGGGATCGAGCGCTTCGATGCCGGGCAGGTGGCATACCCCGGATGCGTCGGTGCGTGCGGAGGCGATGGCCACTGGCGCGGGGTCCGGCGCATAGTCGTCGCGATAGACCGAGACGACAGCGTCCCCGACGGGTTTGCCGGTGGCCAGTTCGGTCACCCACACCAGCGCGTTGAAGTGCCCCAGCTTGACATGGACCTGAAACGGGGTGACCTGGGCAAAGAACCGGTAACCGTCGGGGGGGTAGTTTGGCGGGCGGGGATCGCTGTCGAGACGACCGGTTACGAGGCCGGAATCGCCCGCCAGAATATCCCGGACCCCCATGGGAATGGCAAAGGCCACATCCTCGGCCTCAGGGATCGGTCGCGTCGTCTGCCCCTCGTCAAGCCGCCCGCCGCTTTTGATGACCTGGTGCGAAACGGTCAGACGGTCCAGGTTGGTGACGTAGATCGGGATGTCGCTGTCGATGCGCTTTTCGAGCACCGCCTTGCGGTGATTCAACACCAGGGCCGGGTCGCGGTGGGCGGTTCTGAACCGCATGGCCACGGGTTCATCCAGCGGGCGATCGAACGCGTCGCGGATCTGGCCGGCCGTGCTCACGAGGGTGTAGCCTCGATCGGCCTGGAGACGCTCCGGGAGCCAGAGGCTGTATGTTCGGCCCTCACGGTGCGGAGAGGTGAGACGGCTGTAGCTGCGATAGTTCGCCCAGGGATCGTAGTCCTTGCGACCACCGGCCAGATCCGGTGTGATGGTCAGGTGATCCCTGATTGCCTCATGGATCACGGGGGCGGAGAAAACCAGCGCGACGCCGCTCAGCGGGGCGCATAGGATTTGAGCCGCCGGTTCGGATCCGGCGGGGATCAGGGTGAAATCGCCGGTGGCGGCGTCACGGCAGCGGACACCCAGGAACCGGAACTTGGGATAGGTGTGAAACTGCACCACGGTCCGCCGCTCGACGCCGGGCTCCGGTCCCAGCGCGGACACCAGGCCGGGTTCGACCCGCAAGTCAACCGCGCTTTCCAGGGGCAGTTCCTTCAGGGGAGCCACCATCCAGATGCGCCGGGCCTCGTCGGCGCCCACCAATGCCGGCCGGTCGTCCACCCGCTGCGATGTCGGCGCCGGATCCGATAGCTGCCATTTCTCGCCGGGCAGGGACAGTACGTGGGGCGCCTGACGGTCCCGGCCGTCGGGCACGACGCTGACGCCCACCGCCGTTTTCATGGCGGCCGTTTTGAAGGTCAGATGCTTTGCGGCCGAGGAGCGACTCACCGGCTGATTGAAGGTCACCTGAATACGTGGCCAGCCGGGTGCGCGCCATTCCGCAAAACGGGTCCGGGTGATCCGGGGCCGCTGGGTGGTGAAGCGGTGTCGCCGCGCCTTGGTCATCACGGCGCCGTCCGCCGTGCGCAATCCGGGTCGGATATCGATCCGGTAGGCGGTTGCCGGTCGGAGCGGGTCCTTTTCGCCCAGTTGACAGGCCAGCGCACTCGTGTTGAGCCAGCGCCACTGGCAGTTGATCTCGGGCGTCATCGTTATCGGAATTTCTGCGGCCGTGCGTTCCATGCGCCCCACCGGCACCACTGGCCGGTCGAACTGAAACACGACCTGGCGGCCGGGCGGTACGTCCAGCCCCTCGGGCGTGATGCGCAGCACCCGAAGCGGCGTTTCGGGGGAAGGTGCCATGGCTTCCGCCGCCCCACCGGCGCCGGGCTGCAACGCGGGGCGCCGCGCCGGCCCGTTTTCCAGTTGTTGCGCCAGCATGGCGATACGGTCGGCAGACAACTTTTCCAGGCACCGGCGCCGGTCCTGCCCGAGCATTCCGGGGTCATCGCTCGGGCATTGCTTATCGCGGGCCTTGGTGCCGTCAAAGCCGACCGCGGGAGCCTCCCCCGCGCCGATGACAAGAATCAACAGTGCAAAAACGATACATCGCCTCAGGCTCGATCTCATGGTGTCCCCTGTGCACCTTATCGTTTGAGGTAAAGCGTCGCCCCGGCGCGGCTTAGCGAGCCCGGTCAGCCGGCGGTATAAGCAAGCAACGGTCGCATATCCGGGACTATCGCAAAAATATTGATTCAGGGCAATTGCGATGGCGGCAGAAGCGGTTGGGTCGAGGTCGCTGAAGCTGTGATTGCAATTCCCGGCCATGGCGGCGGGCGGATTGACACCTCCTCGTCTTTAGTTAAAATTAGCCCATAGACAAACGGAGGAATCAAAAAGTGGACGCCATCACACACGGAGAACCTGCCATCAGCGAGCGGGTTTTTAAGCGCTATACCGAAAATCTCATCGCCGGCGATCGCAACCGGTGCGCCGCCGTGGTGGACGCGCTTCTCTCCGCGGGGGTGGCCATCAAGACAATCTATCAGGACCTGATTCAGCGGTCGTTATACGAGGTTGGTGACCGCTGGGAGCGCAACCTCATAACCGTGGCCAGCGAACATCTGGCAACGGCGGTGACCGAAGGTCTCATGAACCGGATCTATGCGCATATCGCCCTCCCGCCGGCCAATGGGCGCAAGGTGGTGATTGCATCGGTCGAAAACGAGCTTCATCAGGTGGGCGGCAAAATGGTGGCGGATACCTTCGAGATGCACGGCTGGGACAGCGACTATTTAGGGGCTAATGTCCCCACCAGTGATCTGGCGAATTTTATCGAGGACATCCGGCCGGACATGCTGGGCCTTTCACTCAGCGTCTACATGCACATGGCGGTGCTGAAAACCATGCTGGATCACCTGACCCGGCGTTTTCCGAAGCTCCCGATCATCATCGGGGGCCAGGCCTTTCGCCATGGGGGGCGTGAATTGACCCGTTCCTACGCCGGCGTGCGATGGATCGCCTCCCTGGATGATCTGGAAGAACTTCTGCAACAGGAAACCCCTCGCCCCGCCGGCACCGGGTCGGAGACGGCGTGATGACGCGCCCCGCTGTTTGAGCCTTAAAAGCGGGCGTCCGGACCTTCCACCCGAACAGGATCGACCATGGAAAGACAAGACCTCGTTCAGAGCGCCACCCGACTGGGGAGCGCCGCGCCGGAAGCGGTGGCCGAATTCGCCGCCAAGCGCGAGGCGATCGTGGCGGACGTCAACACCCGGCTGCTGGATCGCACGGATATCGGCGCATTGGTCGGGCCCGGGAATTTCGACCTGATGAAAGACAACCACGCCAATCACGCCCGCTTTATCGAATCCATCTTGTCGGCTTACCACCCGGCGACCCTGGTCGATACGATTCTATGGGTCTTCCGGACCTACCGCACCCGCGGTTTTCAAGCCGCCTATTGGACGGTCCAATTGAACGCCTGGGCCGATGTCCTCCAACAGCACCTTTCGGCGCCGTCGTTCAATGCCGTCCGCCCGCTCTACGAGTGGATGATCGTCAATACCCCTCACTTTGCGAATCTCACGGAGCCGGGGCCACACGAAGACCATCGTGTGCAGGTCAGCTAGATTCAATGCCGGCCCCGTTTCTCATTGAACAGGACAAGCAGATGAAAGATAATCGGTGCGACGATGCCCAATAAAACAGATCCCGCCACAGTCGATGAGCTTCTCGCCACCGATCTCCCGATCATGGACCTGGCGCTGTCCAGCCAGGCGATGGCCGTCGCCGTTTTCGCGCTGGACGGTGACCTGCGCTACGCCAACCCGGGCATGCAGATGCTGATGGGGCTCGACGCACCTGAAGACCGGCCGGCCGAACGTCTGATCAACCCCGATTTCAACCACCTCTGTCAGTTGACCGGTGGCGGCGACCAACCGATTTTCAGCGGTATCATCACGCTGGGGGACACGGCCCGCAGGACCGGCAGCGTCCGGGCCCGGGTTTTCCGTCGGGCGGAGAGCCTGGTGATCTTCGGTGAGCACGATGTTGCCGAAATGGATCGGCTGAACCGGATGCTGGCCGAAGCCAATCGGGAGAACAACAACCTGCAGCGGCAGCTGATCAAGGACAAAAAGCGGTTGAACCGCACACTGGAGCAGTTGCGCGCCAGCGAAGCCAAATATCGACGCTTGTTTGAAAGTGCGGTGCTGGGGATCATTCAATCCACCCCGGAGGGGCGCATCATCAATATCAATCCCGCCTTCGCCACCATGTTCGGGTATGCATCGCCCAGTGAAATGCTCTCCGCCGTCAAGGATGCGGCGGTCGACCTCTATGCCGATCCGCAGAAACGTCCGGCCATCATCCAGACCCTCCTGTCGGACAAGGTCCCGGTGCATAGCGAAAACATCTTTCGCCGCCGGGACGGCAGCAAGTTTACCGGTAATATGCACAAGTGGGCGGTGCGCGATGAGAAAGGGCGGCTTTTGTACCTGGAGGGCTTTGTCGAGGATATCGACGCGCGCAAGAAGATGGAGCGCCGCCTGATCCAGGCCCGCAAAATGGAGGCCGTGGCGGCGCTGGCCGGCGGGGTGGCCCACGAGTTCAACAATGCCCTGGCCGGTCTGTTGGGCTATCTGGAACTGATGGAAATGGAAAGCGAGGCCGACCCGAACAGCCGGGATCACCTCGCAGCGATGAAGCGCACCTGTTTTCACATGAGTGGCTTGGCCAAAAAACTGCTGGCCTACGCCCGCGGCGGAAAATACCGCACCCAGGAGGCCACCCTGCCGCTGGCGCTCAAAAATAACGAGGCCGACCTCCGCGAGGTCTTCAGGGACGGGATCGAAGTCGAGAAGCATCTCGAGGGGCATTACCCGGTGGCGCTGGACACCACCCAGTTTGGCTTTGTGATCAAGAGCCTGCTGATCAACGCCACGGAGGCCATCGAAGCGGAGGGGCGGATCGTCCTGCGTACCCGGGACGAGAACATCTCAAGCGCCGCGGCGGCGGCATATCACGAAAGCTTTCCAGACGGGCGCTATGCCAGTGTGGCGATCAGCGACAACGGCCATGGCATGGACACCGAGACGCTCCAGCGCATCTTCGATCCCTTTTTCAGCACCCGTTTTCCGGGACGGGGGCTGGGCATGGCGGCTGTCTACGGCATCGTGAAGAACCACGGCGGCTGGATTTTCGTCGATTCGGAGATCAATCGGGGAACGCGTGTAAAAATCTTTTTCCCGGCGGTCGACGCGGCCCAATAGCCCCTCATCAATCGCCGGCACGCCCAGTTGCCGCACCGGCGCTTGATCGAATCAATGGCGGCTCAACGCGGCCATCTCTTCCTCGCTGATGGGGCGAAAAGCGCACCGATACCCCGTATACAGGGCCAATCCGTAGAACAGGAGGTCCATCGGGCTGAAGGTGGTTTTCAGCAGCTCGATCATGGTGGCCGGGTGTGAAAACACGGCGCGAACCATCTGCAGAAAAGGCACGGATTCCTGCAGGGCATAAAACCCGCAGACCGACAGCAGGTTGCCCGCAATGCAGCCCAGCAATGCACAGGCCGCCGCCACGACACCGAAGGTCGGTGCGACGCCCTTGCCCAGCTGACGCACGGCAAATCCGGCCAGAAAGCCAACACCGATGGCCATCCAGCCGATCTGGTAGCCGGTGGCCACGGTGACGCCAGCCCAGACAGCAGCGCCGATCATGGCCGCCAGGCCCCCCCCCACGATGCTCAAGGCCAGGTTTTGCTCCGACAGGCGCTGGGCGTTGAACGCTTCCCATTTGACCGGATCGATCTCCGGTACCTGCGCTTCCGTCGGCATATCCAGTCTTGCAGTCGCCTCATTGTGTCCCATGATTTTCTCCTTTTCCCGCGGTTTGATCATCTAATTGCGGCTCCACCGTCCAGCGGGGGCGACCGCCGATTATTCGCCCAGATGAATGAGCAGTTTGTCGTGCACGAGGATTCCCAGGTCCATCCGGCCGTCGGCATTCAAGTCTCCGGAGGCCACCTCGCGGGGCTCGTAGTACCAACCGTCTTCTTCGCGGTTGAATTGAGGCCCTTGAAAAATTTGAAAACTCACCACTTCCGCCAGCTCGCGGTCTTTGACGGAAATCAGTTCGATGCTGGCATTCTGGGCATCCAAAGCAGCCGCCATGGCACGGGGCGGGTTGCCCAGCTGCAACGGGCAAAGGCGCCAGAGTTTGGGGTTTGCGGCCCGGCTGGTATAGTCTCCCAGGGTCTGCAGGGTATAGCGACGGGCATCGACCGGAAGCCATCGGGTCTCGGAGCGGCCGGGCAGAAGCAAGCCCTGGCCGGCTTCGAGTTCAAGGGGCCAAATCCCGGCCAGTTCCCGGTATTCGTCCGCCAGGGGAACACAGACGGATGCTTGGTGCGCGTCTTCCGGAAACCAGCAGAGCTCATGATCGCTCTTGTTGTAGAACAGATAACCCGGTCGTCCGGCCGGCCCCCGCGCGCTTGTGCCGTATTTCAGCATGGCCCTTTCATCCGGCAGGCTGAACTGACGTTTGACTTGGAATTGCTGGCCGACCAGTTGGTAAAGGCGTGCCGTGTTGCCTTCGCTGATCACGAGGTGAGGCGCCTGGGGCGTACCGACAACACCGATGTCCGCCGGGGTCAGGCCGGCCCCCAGGGCCTGCAGCGATCTTTTGGAAACCGGTTTGAGGTGACGGCCGTTCCAGAGGACCATCCGGGGTTTCTTGAGCGGCGAAAACAGGACGACCCCCCAGAACCCTCTGGCGACCGGGAAGGCCCGCATGGCTTCGGGCGGCTGGTCGTCCGACAGGTCGAGAGGCGCCGAACGACGGACCCCGTTGCGGTCCGCCCAACAGAAAACCAGGCGTTGGGCTTTGTCCCTGACGATCGCGAAAAAGCCACGGTGCCAGCGCGGCACGTCCATCATCAGGGGCGTGCCCGGCAGGTCGATAAAGGCCGGAAAGGCTTCCAGTTGACCGGAGGGGTGACAGGCAATGGCGTTTTCTTCGGTGCTGAAGACATAGAGGTCGCCTTGGCGGTCGACGCCCAGCGTTTTGATGCGGCGCAGGGAGTCGATGGCGCGGGGCACCGGACCCAGACCGCGTTGGCCGCCGAAATGGATCATGATCTGGGCCCGTTCCGGCGCACTGAGGCTGTAGTCCGGATGTCCGTCGCCGTTTAAATCCGCCACCGCCCAGGAGATGGGCAGCTTGCCGCCGCCACCTCGCGCCACGATCCGGGCCGCTGCCGCCCGGCTCGCCTGCCAGATGTCACCGGGCACCTCCGTGTCAATGCCGTAATGGTGAACGTTGATGGCGTTCTTGCGGATGGCCAGCAGCTGGTCGGCGCGCGTGTCGATGAGCGCTATCGGTGCGATGGCCCGCAGCGGCGGCGTGTCGAGCGGATGCTCCCAGCCGAAGCCGCCCTCAGGACGACCCCGAAACAGGCGCAGCGGCAGCGGTTCTTTCGGAAATCGCAGCAGGATGTCCTGGTAGCGGTCACCGTCGAAATCGCCGATCATCGCGCCTTCGCAATCCGGTGCCGTGAAGGCCAGGGTCATGCGCCGCTGGAAGCGGCCGGTCCCGTCGTTATAGAGCACCTCCGCATTGGTGCGCCGGCCGACAAGGATGTCCACGTGGCCGTCCCGGTCGAAATCGGCCGTGCCGACAAAAATGATCTGGTCGGTATTTTTAACGGCCGGCGAAGGGGACGGTTCGTACCGCCCCGCGGCATTTTGACTATGGATCCGCAGGCCGCGTTGCGCGCCGGCCGTCAGAATATCCGGTCGCCCGTCGCCGTTGAGGTCCCGCACCTCGAGATGGGTGGTTCTCTGCTCCAGCAGGAATCCAAGCGAGGTAAAATGGTCTTCCAGCGCCGGCAGACCTTCGCGGGCGACGTCCCGGTCCGTGTGCTTGCGGACCAGCACCTCAAGGCGGGATACGCGGTTGTTGATAAAGACGATATCGTCGTACCCATCGCCGTCGAGATCCTCGAAGACCAGCCCGGACGTGCGGTGCCTGAATTCATAAATTTCGCGGTCGCCGAATCCGAATCGGCGCGGGATGTCGTCGGCGGCCGCCAGCGGCGCCGATAGCCAACACAGCATCATCAGGCCGATAGCGGCGATGGCCGTCGTGGATCTGAATCGTTTTCCTGTCAGGCGGGTGGGCGGTGCGGTCGACATGAACATTTCCTACGGTTGGGGATAGTGGATCGTCATTTCCGAGCGGAAGCCATTTTCATCGATCACGCTGTAGCCGTCGCTGATGCCGAAATACTGGGCCATCACTTCGGCGGGCGGGAGATTCTCAACATCGAAGCGATCCCAGAAAGCGGTCAGCGGAGCCAGGTGGTCTTCACCCCCGCAATCCTCCTCGACGGCGGCCGGCGCGGCCCGGAGCGCCTGGGCCTCGGCCACGGCCTTGCGGATCTCCGCCGTGAAATACCGGGCATAGGCCGACAGGTCGCTCAGGCCGTAGGTGCAGGCGTCGGCCGGTACCCGGGCGGCCATGTCCCGGAAGGCGCGGCTTGCATAGAACGGGGACCCGCCGGCCTGGTTGACGGCGGCCTGGGCGTAATTCTCCAGCAGGCGGCCGTGACCGATCACGAGGGCCCGATCGACAACCGTTAACCCGAACTCCAGGAAGGCCGTTTCGTCTTCACCGTTCGGCGAGGCCGGTATTTGCAGCATGTGGATGGTCTGCCCCTGGATGTCGATTTCCCGGTAAAAAGGACCGATCTGGGCCGCCAGCGGCGAATTGGCGGCAAACAGCTTGCGCAGCGTGCGCTCCATGGCTTGGCTGTCGCGGACATTCAGCCCGTAGAGCATCTCCTGGCCGTGGTCGCCAAAGCGGGCATAGCTGAAGGTCAGGCTGTCCAGGTTCTGAAACACGTCCTCGTTGATGTTGATGCCCATCATCCCGCCCATGGCATTCACCCCCAGGCTGAACTGCATCTGAAACTCCGGGGATATCTGGCGCAGGATTTCCGGAAGCTGCACCCAGAAGGCGTTCAAATCCAGACGGGTGACCTGGTAGCTGGCCACGTCCGGGGGGACATACGCCAGGTGAAATTCAAGGGGGACCGGATCGGGCGGCACGAGCACCATCAGGCCGCGGTTCCATTCACCGCGTCGCTCGACTTTCAGGCTCAGCTCGGCGCGGTCGGCCAGCATCCGCGCCTGCAGGCGCCAGTCGCCCAGGGTGTCGATGCCCAGGCTGCTGGCCAGGGCCGGCCAGTCGAAAGGCGTTTTGGCCGCGGCGGCTTTGGCGGCGATCCGGTCCTGCAGACGGTCCAGGAGGTGCGCCTGGCCCCTGAGGGTCAGAACGGGGTCCCCCTGCGGTTCCCGGGCCGGTGTTTCCATCAACCGGATCAGCGCCTGCTCCAGCCAGGGCCGATTGTCCGACATGACCAAGGTGCCCGCGCAGAAAGCCTGGTAGGAAAAATGATCCCCGTCTTCTTTTTTCTCCATGTAAGTGTAAATCCGGGTATCGCGAAAGTCTTCGCTGGCGGAGATGGTCTCCCTGTCTTCCAGTTCCTGGAGCAGGGCGTCCATTTCAAGGCTGCGGTTGAAGTCGGCCTCGCTGATGGCGGCCACCATGGTGATTTCAGGCTCCGCGCCCGGGTCGTCGAAGGTCATCCCCAAAACGAACTCGCCATCGAGCATCTTGATCTGGGCCATATAGATGTCGTTGATCCGGGCGGCATGCTCACCCTCCGCCGCATCGGTCAGCGCCTGTCGAACCAAAGCCTCCAGGCTGCGGTCCTCCCGGCTGGCCCTCATTTCGGGACTGTTCCACAGCCGGCCCAGCGGTGAACGTTCGATGGCGGCCGCAAACCGCCCTGAATCGGAACAGTGCAGGATCAAATCGGCCTCGGTCACCAATTCGAGACGATCCATGCGGGGGATATCGGCTGTCTGCGGTCCCTGGTTGCAGCCGAAAAGCAGCACGAGTACCAGGGCCGACAGGACGCCCCCCCACACCCATCGGTAATTTTTGGAACGACTAGTCATGGCGCTTCTCCTCGGAGGTTTTGGTCGGATTCGGCGGCGCCAGTACATAGACGAAGCCCGACTCTGAGTTGCTGTGGTCGTAGGCGTAGGCTTCGATATGATCGAGCAGAAAGGTCACATGCCGCACGGGTATCGCGAAATTGAGGCCCTGCATGATCCGGCTTCCCATATTGACCACGCCGATGACCTGGCCCCGGCCGTTGAACAGCGGGCCGCCGGAGTTGCCCGGATTGACCGACGCATCGATCTGCAGAAAGAGCTTGCCTTCAAAAAGCCGGCCGGTGTGGCTGAGGATCCCCTCCGTGACGGTCCGCTCCAACCCGGCCGGATTGCCGATCACGAACACATTCTCGCCATAGACCGACGTTTCCGGACCCAGAACAACGGTCGGAAAGGGAGCGGCCTGGGCATCCTCGATCTGCAGCACCGCCAGATCGTGGAACGCATCCAGGGCCACGATACGGATGTTCTGATGGATGACGCGTTTGAGTTCGGCCCCGGATTGAACGAATTGGGTGACGGTGAGGTGTTTCTGCCCCTCGATGACGTGGAAATTGGTGATCAGGTAGCCGTCGGCGTGCACGATAAAACCGGAGCCCAGCCCCCCGGGCGATTTGACCACGACCACCGCCGGACCGAAGGCCCGGACCCCTTCCGCCGTGGAATGGACCTGCGGGTTGCCGATGGTGTAGAGGCTCCGGACGGTAGCGTTCGAAGGTGCGGACGCGGCCGATGGCGCCGGCGTTGCTTCGATGGCCGCGACCGAACGGCGTGGGATTCTCAGTACGTCAAAGCCCAGATCGACGAAAATACTGTCCGGCGCGGTCTTAATTATCGGTGCCGAGATGCGGCTGCGATCCTTGAGCACAATGGTCTCGGCAGCGGCCCCGCCGCAGAGGAAGCAAGCCAGGACGGCGGCGCCTATGATCAGGGGTCTCGGTAGTGCACTCACTTTCATTGGCCTTTCATCATCGGATCTCGTCGACGGAGTCCTAGCGGAACGGGCGGCCGCGTGACCGGATTTATGCCCGGGGTTGTGGCGCCCTCCCGCGGTTCATGGCAGCCGTGGCCCGAATACAACCGGTTGATGCCATAAAGATGGACCGGGCCGGGAACATGATCGAAAACCCGCCGGTCGCGCTATTTATTGGAAACGCCGGTTGCCACAGGACGCCCTGGTGTCGATTCGGCACGGCGGGCGTTTCCTTCGGACTAGACGGCGGGCCGGGGCTTACGGCGTCTGAACAACCGGGCCAGCAGTCCGCCTGCGGCGATGACGACAATTGGGATGACCTTTTTGAAGGCCACCAGCAAACCGCTCAGCTTGGCAAGCAGCCCGGCCTTGGCGGCCATTTTCCCGCCCACCAGGGCCGCAAGTCCGTAAGCGGCCACCTGGTCCACGCCGGGATCGAAATCCGCGTAGCGATGCCCCTCCTTGAAGTTGGTAAACGCGATGACCTGCTCCATGCTGGCCTCGATTAAAGGCAGTTGGGTCATGCCGGATACGGCATTGAGCACGAGAACGCCTTTGCGCCCGAGAATACGCACGTTGTAGTTGAGGGTGTGCTCCGGGCTGGCGCCGAACCGGAGTTCTTTGGCCCAGTAGAGTTTTTTGGCCTGGCTGTCGTAGTAGGGCGGCGTGGCCCATCCGATCAGGGTCACGGGTTCAAAGCCCTGCTCGCCGCGGGTCGCGTTGCCGGCCTCGGCCGAGGCCTGCATGGTGACGAGCATCTCGTCATAGTCGATGGCGTGAGCGTCTTTATCCGATACATGACCGTCTTCCTGGTAGCTGATCACCACAGCCCAGCCCTGGTCACCGAATAAATTGGTGTCCATGGGCAGGAGCATACCGATCTGCCCCGATCCATTGGGATTGCCCCACCCTTCTTCGAGGAAACGCCGGCTGTCCTCGGGGCCGATGTAACGGAAATTCTCGGGCACTTCGAGTGCGGCAATCCCGTCGGGGAGTTCGACGCGTCCCTTCTGAAAATGAAGGCTGGCCAGAAAGGTCTCCGCGCTGTCGGCGGGTGCTTCGGATGGCTCCATGGCCAAAACGGGAACGCCAAGGAGCATGATGGCCGTGAGGGCCAGCAAAAATCGATGTCGTATCAAGATATCCTCCCCTGAGTTGAAACGGGATGGAAACAGGTCGGATCGGCCGGATGGTGAAAGCGGCCCCCACGAATCAATTCCCGATGGAGGCTTGCAAGACTTGAACCAGTGCTGAATCCCGCCGCGAACACCATATGTTGTAGTAAAGTAGATAAGAGACCCCACCAGGGGGATGGCGCCTGCCAAATTTTGGCAGGCGCCCTGACAAAAGACGGCGATGTTGCTTTAAGCCGGCGCGCGGGCCGATGATGGGAGGGTGCAGGGAGCGGGTGAAGCGCCCGGGGTACCGCCACGAGGGCTTCGCTGCGAATCAGTCCTTGAAGGCCGCCAACGCCCGGGTGGCGATGTCTTCACCCCACTCCTGGACAAAATGGCCGGCCTCGGCATGCTCATAGGGTTCGGGGCAGCCGGCGATGCATTTTCGCAGGGCTTTCATCACCGGAGGGCCCAGAACCGGATCTTTCATGCCCACGGCCATGAACACCGGACCGGACCAGGACGTTTGGAGCCATTCGCGGGCCCCGCGCGATAGCGCGGCACCGGGGGCGTCGGGCCGGTCCGGCACCATTTCCGGGAAACGGCGTACGCCGGCCTTGTGGCGCGCATCCGGAAAAGGGGCATCGTAGGCGGCGCACTCGGCCGCGGTCAGATGGGGGCAGGTCAGGTGCATGAGCCGGGCCGGCGACAGGTCGGGGTTTTGGCGCACCCATTGGCGCCAGTCCAGAAAGCCCGGAGACAGCTCGTGATCGCCGGTGCCCAGCGTGGTGTTCATGATCAGCAGGCGGTCGATCCGCTCCGGCATGGCCTCCGGCAGGGTGAGCCCCAGCAGACCGCCCCAGTCCTGGCAGACCAGAGTGATGCGTTGCAGATCGAGGCGTTCGATAAAGGCCACCAGCGCGTTGCGGTGAAAATCGAAGGTGTAGACCCCCTCCGCGACGGGCTTGTCCGAGCGCCCGAAGCCGAAAAAATCCGGGGCCACGGAACGGTGGCCGGATGCGCTGAAGACCGGCATCATCCGACGGTAGAGATAGCTCCAGGTGGGCTCGCCGTGCAGGCACAGAAAGGTGTGCCCGGCATCCACGGGGCCGGTGTCCACGTAGTGCATCCGCAGGCCTTCGAAGCCTTTCAGGTTTTCGATGTATGCGGGCGCGTAGTCGAAACCGGGAAGATCGTCAAAGCGTTCGTCCGGGGTGCGCAGGATGGCGGTCATGGCGTCATCTCCTGGTGGCAGGGTTTTTCGGGCTGGGCATTACTTCATGCGGGTGAAGTACTCGCGGATATGCAGGTCGACCGCCTCGCTGGCCGACGGAACGTAGACCCACATCTGGTCGGCGGACACGAAATGATAGACCATGAGCGTGGCTGTGCCGTCCGAACTCTGGAGCTTCACGACGATGGTATCCTCGTCCTCCCCCACGATGATATAGCGGCCCTTTTCTTCGAAGCCGGCATATTCCGTCGACTTGCCGTCTTTCAGGATGCGGATGGTCGGCATGGTCAGCTTGGCGACGCCGTCTTCGAATTCGACGATCATGTTGCCAAGCATCTGCGAGATGTAATCCAGCTGTCCGGGAGCCAGGACGGCGTGCTGCCGGTTGAAGGCCATCGAAGCGGCCTTGTCCGACTGCCACCGGCCTTCGATGTCCGGAGCGGCATGCGCCAAGCCGGAGATGAACAGCAGAAGGACGGGGAGATATTGTAATTTCATGACGGCAAACCCGGAGGTTGTTCCGGCGCGGTGGACGCGGCCGGAAGTTATGGGAAGCACCGCGGGCAGACCTTCTTCCACGCGGCCGTCATGGCCGGCGGCGCTCGTAAGCGTCGCCGGGCACGATTCGCACCTTAAGATTGACAGCCACAACCACGAAACCAAACCCTTCAGCCGTGGTCCCCGCGCAGGTTTTTTTTGAATCCGCGATGCGCGCCGGCGTCATAGCCCAGCGATTGATAGAACCGGATCGAATCGGTGCGGTTCGCTTCCGTGACGAAGATGATCTGGCCGCAATTGCGCTCGATCGCCGTCTTCTCCAGCGCTTCCATGAGCGCTTGGCCGACGCCCTGCCGGCGCTGCCCCTTATCGACAATCAAATCTTCCATGACCATGAACGGCCGGCCGTCTCCGTAGAGGTCTTCGCAGACGACCCCCATGACAAAACCGACCAGGCGTCCGGCCTGACGGGCGGCCAGTAGAATGTAAGCGGGATTCGCGCTGATCCGCTTAAAAGTGGCTTGCATCGCATCCCGCGAGGCGATCTCTCCCCAAAACTGCTGAAACAGTTCGGCAAGACGGGGCAGCGCCGCAATTGTCACGCGTTCGATTTGCACCTCAGGACCTCTCTTCGCGCCTAAGATCGGGAGCGGACGGGCTATTCGGCCCAGTACGCCGGATGGTCCAGGGCATCCGCACAGACCACCACCCCGCTGTACGCGCCGATCACCCCGGGCCTCAATGCCTGGACCATCCAGGCGTCGCTGTTCTCCGGTGCTATGGGGTAGGGCGCTTTGAAGCCGAGCGCTTCGGCCGGCCGGAACCCGTGGCGCGGATAGTATGCCGGGTAGCCCAGCACGAAAACGAGATCCACTCCGGATTTGGAAAGCAGTTGCAGCCCTTGGCGGATGAGCTCCCCGCCGATCCCCTGCTTCTGGGCCTCGGGCACGACGGCCAGCGGCGCCAGAATCGAGGCGGACAGTTCGGGGGCGCCCCCAACGGTTGCCCGGCTGAAGAGAATGTGCCCCACGGCGCGCGCCTGGCGCAGGGCCAGCAGGGACAGGCAGGGTTGGGCACTGGCGTCGCTAAGAAGCGCTTCGACCAGTGAAGATTCCTCCTGGGAACCAAAGGCGTCCCGGTGCACGCAGAGAACCGCGTCAAGATCAGTTGCTGCGGCCGGTTTGATTTTCATGGGGCGCTGCCGTGTTCGGTCATGAGGCCGTTGCCTGTTCATCGTTGCCGGAGCCGTTCGGTTTACTTGCTCCCGAGAAGATAACGAAGGCCCCTGGCAAGGTAAAGGGATATTTTTCTCCGCGCCGCCTTCGATCCCTGCCGGGTGTCAACCAAATTGACGAAACGGGGTTGCATCGACATCCAAGTCGACATGGCCGCACCAAGTCAGGAAGAATGACGTTAACAGGAATAGTTATTATTACTGAGCTTTAGCAATGATCGCCTTTTTTTCTCCGGAAGATGGAATGCTCCTTGCAGTTCGCCGTCACCAGGTCGGGACTCACGCTCACTTCTCGCTCGCTCCTTTCCATATCGCCTTCGGCGATGCCGCCCTTCACGCCCGGTTGCCCGATCTAAAATTGACTACCGATGATGGCAGGGGAATCTGTCGCGCGCCTTCGGCGTGACCACTTGAATTCAACCCACCCAGGCCGCAGGCGCCGGATCGATTGGCCGGCCGCCGCGTCATGCACCCTCAAGCCGATTTGAAAGGAGTGGAAAAATGAGCAATAATCGTCGAAGAGACGCCATGGGCGTCCGAATTTCCGCAGCCGAGATGGCGGCCGACCGGTCCCATCCCAACCATCAAGCCAACGGCGACGAACAGCGCTACGCATCCGCCAACTATCCCATGAGCTTCACCAAGGGCCTGGAGCACGATGCGACCACGGGGCTGGTCTCCGACCCCCAGGCCTTCGAATCGTTCCGCACGGCCATCGACGAGGCGTATGTCGACGCCTTTACGACTTCGGTGCGGGCCGCCTCGGGCAAGGCGCGGGCCTGGGAAGCGCCAACCGCCGGGGTCGTGTACGAGCTGAGCGGCCCGGACCCGCAGGCCGTGACCATGGCGCCCGCTCCGGCCCTGGGTTCGATCGAGCTGGCCTACGAAATGGCGGAAGTCTACGAGCTGGCCCTCATCCGTGACGTTCATCTGAACGAACTGGCGGACGGAACCACCAACACCACCGTGCTTGACGCCGTGACGCACCTGAACGGAATCGGCTATGCACTCAACGGCGAAGACGGAAGGCCGCGCCTGAACAGCGGCGGCAATGTCACCCCCCAAACCCTCTTCCGCGGCTCCTCACCCGGTGTCGAAATGGGGCCCTATCTCTCCCAGTTCATGCTGATCGGAAACGACCAGCCGGGCGACCCGGGCGTGGCCCACGGCCGGATCCAGTACGGTGCCCTGCAGATCGACCAGCGCGTGCCCGTCGCCGCCGCCCAGGACTATATGATCGACTGGAATGAATGGCTGCAGGCGCAGAACGGGGAAGACCTGCGGGACAACACGACCCTTTTCAACACATCGCAGCCCCGGCGCTTCATGACCTTCCCCCGGGACCTGGCAACCTATGTCCACGACGACGCCCTCTACGAGGCCTATCTGAACGCGTGCCTGATCCTGCTTTCCATGGGCACACCCTTCGACCCGGGCTTCGCCAAGCTCGCGGGGCAGGGCGAGCTCTTTCTCAACAGCCTGGACGTCAACGGCGCGCTGAGCCTGGAGACCCACGCACGTCAGGCCGGCGGCTTCGCCCTCTACGGCGGCCCCCATATTCTGACCCTGGTGACCGAGGTCGCCACCCGGGCGCTCAAGGCTGTACGCTACCAGAAATTCAACAACCATCTGCGCCTGCGTCCCGAGGCGCTCGCCGGGCGAATCCACCGCGCCAGCCAGATTGCCAGCGCTTTTCCGGCGGCGGGCGCGGCCTTTGAGGATCTGCGCACGACGATCAATCCCACGGTGACCGCCGTCGAGACGGCCAACACCAACGCCGGCTCGCCGACGGCGCTGCTGCCGATGGCGTTTCAGGAAGGCTCGCCCATGCATCCGTCCTACGGTGCCGGGCACGCCACGGTCGCCGGGGCCTGCGTGACCGTCCTGAAGGCCTTTTTCGACACGAGTTGCCTCTTCGTGCGCCGGGGTGGCGCGGATGTCTTCAGCCGCTTCGAGGGTGGCGACGCGCCCGTCGAATACACACCCAACGCCGATGGATCGAGCCTGGTGGCCACGACAGGCCAGCCCGACCAGCCCTTCCTGACCCTCGAAGGTGAATTGAACAAGCTGGCCGCCAATATTTCGATCGGGCGCAACATGGCGGGTGTCCACTACTATTCCGATTACTACGACAGTCTGCGCATGGGGGAGGAAATCGCCATCGGAATTCTGGAGGAGCAGGCCCTGTGCTACCCGACCGACCCCTTTGTCATGTCGGTGCCGACCTTTGACGGCGAAGTCTATCGTATCGGCAGTCTCTAAACCCATCTCCAAACCGGGGCCGCCGTCAAGGCGTCGATCGGCCGCAAAGCCGGCGACCGGCCCCCGGGAGAGATCCCGAGGGCCGGTCGCCGATCCCTTTTTTCTGGCCTCCAGGGACGATGACCAGGGGCGCCAGATTCGCCGTACATCGCTCGGGCACGCCGGCGATGACGGCGGGGGTGAAGAGAATATGCCCCTCGGTGCGGT
>JAAUYG010021053.1_pt1 | contig 35123 bp, 19 predicted proteins | sample 7278091 | NCBI WGS metagenome assembly JAAUYG01 (sample SAMN14350201, study PRJNA611818) | marine sediment metagenome | isolation source: surface marine sediment (0.6m) | place: French Polynesia: Moorea | collected 2018-08 | reverse complement strand
TAGACTTGTGCATGTGACCCGATCCCCAGCCCATCCGCCACGGCGCAGGCCGTGGCCGGTTCGAGGTTCTCGCGGCAGACGGCGCCGTAGACCAGCATACCGATCTCGGCGGAATCGAACCCGGCCATGTCGAGCGCCTTGCGGCCGGCGCGGATGGCACCCCGGGACAGTTTGAATTCCGGATCCCAGTAGCGGCTTTCCTGAATGCCGGTCAGTTGCTCCAGCTGACCCGGTTTGAGGTGCAGCTTTTCGTAAAGCGGTGCCAGCCGGGCCTCGATGTCTTCGGCCGTGACCACGTTGGGGGCCAGTTCGTAGCCGATGGCGTCTATGTTCACATTCGCGTAGCGCATTATTCCGAGAAGGACCTCCGATCGACCAGGCGCAGTCCAAAATTCTGCATCTTATATATGCAAAGCCCGTCGACTTTCAAGTAGCCATCCGCCCAAAGCGCGGGCTCGGGGCCGTCCTCAATCGCCGTGATGACGGCTTCGACCGTGACGTCGCTGTTGTCCGGACGGATCTGACCGCGGTAGCGCCAGGTGTGGGGCGAACCCCCGGCGATGAGGGGCATGTGGGTTTCGGCCAGCGCGGGCCATCGTTGCCGGGCCGCCCAGCGCAGGAGCTGGATCAATGATTCGATGCCCAGCGAGCCCGGGCAGACCGGGTCCTGAAAGAAATGAGCCTCGAAGAACCAGGCCTGCGGATCGACTTTTTTCGTGGCCTGCAGGTAGCCCAGGCCAGGCTCGCCGCCCTGCGGGTCGTATCTATCGATGCGATCGATCATGCGCAGGGCGGCCGCCGGCAGGGCAAAATCGTCTTCGTCGTCTTCGCCGGGATCATCCGGGGTCAAGGGCGCAATGTTGGCCAGGCTAACCGCGTTTGCCGGCCGGACCGCGCGCCAACGCTCCCAGTCGCCCGAGCGGTCCTCTTTTCCCAGTCCGACCTGGCGATTCAGGGCGGCCTCGGTGAAGAAGCCGAATGAGGTCTCGCCGGCATAGACGCGATGATCCTGTTGAAAGACCTCGAAAGCGAACTGCTCGATCAGCATGTCGCCGGCCATGGACGCGGACAGCAGACGTGCCCGGGCGCTCACCGGACCGCGGTCGCGCCGGACGTTGGCCTCGAGCGTGGCCCGGCCGTCGAGGTTGCGAAAGCGCAGGTCTTTTTCGCTCTTCAGGGCCGAGCCCATGTAGGCGGCCAGGAAACCGCAGGCCTGCAGCGCGATTTCCATGAGGATGCAAAGCGGCATGGCATCGCTGCGGTGGGCACGAAAGTACCAGTCATCCGGGCGCATGTCCCAGACGATGTGGGCCCAGCCGTCCGGCTTGAGTTCCCAGGGCATGGCGTCGACCCGCGACACCCTGGAGATGAACGCATACGGGGGCGCTGGCAGACGGGCGATGAAACGCTCGCGGTCAAACGGCCGGTAGGGCGCCCCGAAGGCGTCCGACGGCTTGCCGCGGGCAAAGGCCAGGATCTGTTCGCGGGAGAAAACGTCCTTTCGCGGGATTTCCGCGGAGGCCGTCCGGCGTGGCGTCTGCCAGAAGGCATCCAGGCTCTCGCGGGTCATCCCGCTCATCTGCATGGACATGCCGCGGAACATGACGATGTAATGGCCGTCGGCATACATGTGGGCGTCCGCCAGGACAAAAGGCGCGGGATTGAAGCCGATTTCGCTGATCTCGACCGTGTAGACCACATGGCGGGTATCCGGTGTAACCGGACCGCGGCACTTGAGCACGCTGCGGTTGCCGACCACCGGTTCGTAGCAGACGTCCTCGGCATCCCCGATCCACCCCATCCGCTGGAGCAGAATGCGTAGGGTGTGGGCGCAGCACTCGTACATCAGGGTTCCCGGCATGACCATGTCGTCCACGAAATGGCAGGTCAAAAACCAGTCGTCCGGATGGATATCGGCCTCGGCGCGAATGCTGCCCAGGCCATAGCGTCCGCCTTCCGGATCGACGGAGAGCACCCGCTCCAGCAGGCGCATGCGCCCCCCGGGAAGGCGCAGGTTCGGCGGGACGGTAACGCCGCCAAAGCCCTCTCCGAAGCAGGCGGCCGCATCGCCCCGGCGCAGCGCGTCCACCGCCGCGTCGTTATAGCTTTCCCTGACCAGCGGCACGGGGGGGAGCCAGTCGGCCGGGCGGCGGCCTTCGACCCGGGCGCTATCCTCTTCCTTGAGCAGAATGCCGCCGGACTGAAGGACTTCTTCGGCCGTGAAAAACCCGGCACAGCCGTCGCGCATGCTGATCAGATGCTCTCCGCCGATGAAGCCGTCGAAGTGGAAGAAAAACAGCCAGGTGGACCCCTGGCGGATAAACTTTTCGATGGCGATTTCGTAGCGGATCACATCGCCGGGGCGCGGCAGGCCGCGGTGGAAAGTGACGGCGGCGTCCAGCAGGCGATAGGTGCGCGCCCCCCGCACCTTATGATCGATGCCCAGATAGCTGCACAGGAAGAGGTCGGCCTGCCCCGCTTCCACCGAGATGCAGACCGGCGCGCGGTCGGCGTCCAGATACCAGGCACCGGGGCGCACGTCGTGCTCGGTGACGATGCGTCCCGGGCCTAATTGGCCCTTTGTACCTTCGATGCTGAGGATACGATCCACCAGCATCAGCGGTTCGTCCGGCAGCCGCACCCTGGCCGGGTAGCGGTCCAGGTCGGCGAATTCGGGGCCGAGCACCCGGGCGGCCGAGCCCACTGCGAATTCCATACACATCGCACGTGAAAAGGCCGGCGGGGCCACCTGGCGTGAAGGGCGCGCAGGCCCTGCGGCAGATGCAGGGTCCAAGCTCGCCACGGCGGTAGTGCCGGTATCGTTCATACGCGTCAGCAGGCGGTTTTGCAGATCGAAGGCGGCGGCGTACTCCCGCGACAGCTGACTGCTCATCTCCAGGTATTGTCGGTGCGCCCGGGCGGTTTCCGCGATTTGGGCATTCATCCGTTCCATCAGCGCGCGTGAGCCGGCCAGCGCGGGGTGGCCCCGGCCATCCGGATCCGGAAAGGGTTCAGGCCTATCGGCGTCGTATCCAGGGCCGCTTTTGATTGGATCGATCGATCGGGGAACCGGTGGCAGCGTCGGACGGACGGGATGCCCGCCGCTGGGGATGCGCTTGACGGCCATCTTGCGGGTTGGCTGGACCGGCTTCGCCTCCCTGGTCGGTGTTCGGAAATAGGCGTCCAGGTCGAAAACAACCCCTTCGGCCGCCAGGGCGGCAATCGTCCGGGCGATTTCATAGCCGTCCTGGTCCTCCCGGTTGGAGGTGGAAACGGCCAGGTGTGGCTGCTCGCCCAGAATCCGGCCGATCATGCGGGTACACGAGCCCTGGGGACCCATTTCGAGAAACAGGCGCACGCCATCATCGTAGGCCTGCCGGATCGTGCGCGCGAAGTCGAAACCGGCCACAGCTTGATCCAGAAGGGACCGGGCCGCGGACTCGCGGGTAAGCGCCATGGCTTCGCCTTTGGCGCAGCTGTAGTAGCGAATGCCCGCCGGCGGTCGCGTTTCAAAGCAGTGCAGGTCGTAGTAGGCCCGGGATACCGGTTCAACCGCGTCGCAGTGCACCGCCACAGTCCCCTCCAGATCGATGACCTCGGCTTTCAGACGCTTCACGGCTTGGGCCACATGCGGGGCGTGGCCGCCGATGACGCATTCCTCGGGGGTATTTACGATGAGCAGGTGCACGGCGGGGATGTTTGTGATGGTGCGGCGCACGACATCGGACGGGCGATTGACGAGCACGGCCCGCCAGTCGACGTCGCGGCCGGGCGCAAACCCCCAGGCCCGGGCGGCTGCCCGGCAGGGGCCGGACAATTCGGTGCGGAACAGCGGTGAGGCTTCGATACGCCTCCGCATGCGATCGCGATCAGGCCAGACGCCGGTGGCGAAATAGCCAACGGTTTCTCCCAGACTGTAGCCCACGACGGCATCGGGTCGCAGCCCCAGGTCTGTGTATAGGCGGGTCATCTGACATCCATACACCACCTGGGCGGAGATGACGCTCATGGGGTCGGCGTTGAGCCGTTCGTTGGCTGCCTGCTCCCAGTCCGCCGACCAGTCGGTGCGCAGCGGCATGGTCAACCGGGGGCGCAACTGGGTGGCCAGGCGATCCGTATCCCGCTCTTCGGCCCGCAGGATGGTGGGCCAGCGCAGGCCGGGCATGCGGGCCATGCCGGCGTAGGCATTGCCGGCGCCCGGGTAGACGAAGGCGAGTTCACCGGCAGCGGCGAGGGGCCCCGGATTGAAAAAGGAGGCGGTTTTTCCTTGCAGCGGTAGACCTTCGAGTTGGGCCTGCGCGTCGTTGATCGCGCGGGTGATGTCATCCGCCTCCCGCAGCACCAGGGCGAGGGTATGCGTGTGGGGCCATGCGGGCGGCTGGCTGCGATACCAGTCGCAAGCCGTTTCGGCCATGGGCCTGTGGCGGCGGCGTGCGGCCTCGACGTGGCCGGCCAGCCGTTTGAGCGTTTCCTTCAGCCCCACCCGCGTTTGGGACTTGAGAATGAAAAGGCCGAAGGGCGGATTCCCCAGGGGGGCGTCCGGTTCGCGGACCGTTGGCGCGGACGTGGTTGGTGTGGAAGCGGGGGGCGCGGAGATGATGGCGGCGCCGGCGTTGCCGTCCGTGGTGAGCGCCAGCACGGCGGCGGCCCTTGGTTCCGCCTGGCGGTCACGCAACCAGGGCAGGGGACGCGCGGGAAGATGGAACCGCTCCGGTGACCAAAAGCCCGGCGGTGGCGACCGGAAGGCCGGCAACGGCGGAATGACCCGGTGGTAGAGGCTCAGGGCGGCTTTCACCACGGATACCAGGCCGGCGGCCGCCCCGGTGTGACCCTGAGTGGCCTTGGCCGACCCAACGGCTACGGGGTCGCGGTTTTCCGTGACGATACGGTCCAGGGCGTCGTGCTCGATTCGATCTTCCAGGGGGTGACCGCTGCCGTGGGTTTCGATCAGATCGATCGAGGCGACTGGTGTGGGTCCATCCTCCAGGGCACGCTGCCAGGCCAGGGCGAGGGCGCTGGTCAGTTCGTCGCCGGGTTCGATCGCGATGACCCCGGAGGCCGAACCGGTTCCCTGGACCAGGCCGTAAATCCGGTCACCGTCGGCGCGGGCGTCCTCGAGTCGCTTCAGAACCAGGGCGGCGGCGCCTTCACCCGGAAGGGTACCCTCGGCGGTGGCGTCGAAGGGGGCGACCAGTGGTTGCCCGCTGAAGGCGCGCAGACGTTCAAGGATCGCCATGCGCCGCAGGTCGCCCGGCAGATCGACCGCCCCGACCAGCATGGCGTCGACCTCGTCGTTTTGAAGGGCCTGGCGGGCGATGGACAATGCTTTCAGACCCGCGAGCTCTTCTCCGGAAACGACGAAACTGGGCCCGCCGAGCCGAAAGGCACGCGCAATCCGGCTGGCAATGATACCGCCCAGAGAACCCAGCGTCCGGGAATGGGTCAGCGGTGGGCTGAGGTCGGCTTGCAAGGCGGCGGTCCAGGCGCGGTAGTCGTCGGGAGACATGGACAGGCGGTGATTCTCCCGCCACTGTTCAACGAGGTCCGGCATCCGCCAGCGCAGGTGAAAATTGGTGTCCTCGAGATCGAATTCCATACCGATGACAGCCCCCATGCGCGGCCGCTCCTCGCGGTGCGGCATGGTGGCATCCTCCAGGGCGCCGGCCGCCACCGTGAGCATGAGCAGATGCTGGGGCAGGATGTCGTCCAACTCGCTGGGCGGGATGCCGAAGGCCCCCAACTCGATTTCAAAATCTTCGAGATAGTTTCCCGGGACGTTCTTTCCGCCGAGCAGGCCGGCGACCAGGGCCGGGCAGTCTTTCCAGCGCGCCGCCGATGCCGGCCGGAACGCCCGGCGCCCGTTGAAGACCGCCTCCTGAAACGCCTTGAGCCCCTTGACCTGACCAATATGGGCCTCCATGCCGACGATGGCCACATCCGGGCTCGGGGGAGGACTGATGGACGTCAGCGGGACGGCAGGGGCTTTTGAAACCACGGCGGCGGGTCCCGCGCGATCGGGCCGATACGCCTCCACCAGCAGGTGGGCGTTGATCCCGCCGAAACCAAAGGCGCTCACCGCGGCACGGCGCGGGCGGTCGCGGTCGCGCCGCTCCCACGGGGCCGCTGCGGTCTGCACCCGGAAGGGCCCGCCTTCCAGCGGGCTGTCGGCCGGCGCATTTTCAAAGCCCAGCGACGGCGGCAGCGTATTGTGCTGCATACCCATGAGGACTTTGAGCAGGCCGGCCATCCCGGCGCCCGTCAGCAAATGGCCGGTCATGGATTTAATCGACCCGATGGGGCACTGTCCCGGCGAGGCGCTTTGGTTTTGCCACAGTGCCGCCAGGCTTTGCAGTTCGACGCGATCGCCCAGCGGCGTGCCGGCGCCGTGACACTCGATGAGGTCGACGTCGGAGGGTTGCCAGCCCGCCTGCCGATAGGCCATACGCATGGCCCGCAGCTGCCCCTCGGTGTCGGGCGCCAACAAATTGCCCCGCATGTCGTTGGATACGCCCGCCCCGGCCACGAGGCCGTAAATGCGGTCGCCGTCGCGGCGGGCATCCGACAGGCGCCGCAGCACGATGCATCCACAGCCTTCGCCCACCACGAGCCCGTCGGCGCTGGCATCGAAGGGGGCGCAGCGTCCGGTCGGGCTGAGGGCCTGCAACTGCGTAAACCCCATCTGGGTGTAAAGAAGATCGGTGCGCGCGGCGCCGCCCACCAGCATGGTGTCGACCCGTCCGGCGCGCAGTTCGTCGCAGGCCAGTTTGACCGCATACAGCGACGAGGCGCAGGCGGCATCGAGGGTAAACGTCCCGCCCCCGAGATTGAGGCTCGACGCCAGCAGGGCGGCCGGAAAAGCGGTGACGCGCGCGGCCAGCGCGCGGTGGGCATCGATGTGAGGCGCGCGCGGTGGGGAGGCGGGAAAAAGGTCGGTCTCCACCAGGTAGGCGTAAACCTCCCGGGTCAACGCGGATGCCGTTTCGGTGGGCAGCGCAATGGAGGCCAGGATGACGCCGGTGCGCTCGCGGTCCACTTTTCGACCGACGCAGTCCTCGAGCGCCATTCGGCCGGTGGTCAGCACCAGGCGGTGGAGGGGATCCAGAACCGCTTCGAGTCCGGCGGGAAGATTAAACGCCACCGGGTCAAAAGGGATCCTGCCGATAACGCCGGCCTGAAGGGAACGGACCTTGTCGCTTTCGATGCCCGTGGACGGGCTCGCCGATTGGATGGCTTCGCGGGGCACTCCCCAGCGCTCGGACGGAACGGGGGTGATGGCGCAATGGCCGGCCACGATATTTTTCCAGAAGGTTTCGATATCGTCCGCATCGGGGAAGATTCCCGCCGCGCCCACGATGGCAATGGTGCTCTCTGGGGACGTCATACGCTTTTCGGTCATGGTGAAATGTCGATCCCGCCCGCCGGCAGGCAAACAAAAGCTCACATTTAAAAGAAGCTAGTTCAAAAAAAGGATTTTCTTTCCAGATCTCCCGTAATACTTTCGGGACGCGAAGGCGGCCATGAGTTTCGAACCGGAGGAAACCATCGGTATTTCGAGGATGTAAACGAGCGCCCAGCACAAATAAGGGGGTAAAGGATATTTTTTTTGAGATAGCTTCTAACCAATTGCGGGATCGAAGGCAAGTCATTCGTCAATTCCCCCGCCTGGTGCGCGGTTCCCGGGATATCCGGCGCCATGTTGACAAGACGCGGGCCGATCCACTAAAACGCTTGTTCCGGGGATGATTGTCGGAGAAAGAGGCCGTGTGCGGCCAGTGGGGACGTGATGAGCAGCTATCGTGAAGAGCAGCGCCAAAGCCAGAAAATGGTGATTCGCTACCTGCATGAAGCACCCGCAGGCGAGCTTGACGCATTGCAACGGATGTGCGCCGCCTATGTCCGTTTCAGGCAGGAGGTCCGGCAACATCAGCGCCGGTTTTTGAGTGCCATCTGCACCCGGTCCTGCTTTCGGAGCCAATTGAGCGCCTGCTGCAACAAAGACGGCATCATCACCTTTTTTGCGGATCTGGTGATCAATGCGCTCTACTCGCCGCCGCAGGCCCTTGATCGCCTGATGGCATCATTGGGGCAATCGCGGAATGACATGAAGTGTATCTACCTGGGAGCGCAGGGTTGCTGCTGGCACATCAAGCCGCTGGTCTGCGAAATGTTTCTGTGCGATCGGGCACTGGAGGAAATGGCGGCGGCAGATCCGCGGACCGTGGAGGCATGGCGGCACCTGGAAACCCAGGCCAAGAGTTTCCGCTGGCCGGACCGCCCTGTTCTTTTTGATTTGATCGAATCCCGGTTTTTGGCTGCGGGCTTGAGTTCACCTTTGATGTACCTGCATAACAGCCCTGGGCTGGTGCGCATCAAACGCCAAGCTGGATTGGCTTAGTCTGTTGCAGGCAGGCCACCCGAAAGGGCGTTGTAAACTGCAGATAAGCATGGCTACATGCGGATGCCGGATCAGATGGCATCCAACTCCTCTTCCCTCCGATTCGACCCGGCGGCTGCGGTCCGGACGACATTTTTAGCTGCCGGTCCGCGCTCACCGTGTTCGATGTCGAATGTCACCTGGTCCCCTTCAGCCAGGGTTTTGAACCCGTCCATTTGAATGGCTGAAAAATGGACGAAGACATCGCCTTCTTCTTCCTGTTCGATAAAACCGTAACCCTTCTTGTCGCTAAACCACTTCACAATCCCATTTGCCATGGTCACAATCTCCCCGTGTAAAGCGGGCTCCGGATCCCGGGCCTCCCGATGAGGTCTGCGGAGACACGCCCGAAAGCCGAAACCGGCCCACAGCCAAAACCGAGGGTTCACCACCATCTTGTTTGACGGATTGGCAAAACAAAGTCAAGCAAAACATCGGAATCCATTGTCAATCGGCTTTCCCGCCGATAAGGCGGTTGTTTAGGGGCGGGCAACGATGCGATAGCGGATGCGCACCCGGTCGGGCTGTTGCGGAGCGCGTTTAATCGATGCCGGAGAAAAAACAATCGCGGCCCCGATCTCGCCGGAAGCCTTGAGATTGTCGACGACCACTTTCTCCGTATAGATTGTTCGCAACTGATCGATCAACCGCTGCCCGCCGCTGACCTCGATATGGTCCGGGATGACCTCGACGTCCTGCACCAGGATATCGGGGGGCAGTCGACCTTCCCAGTCCACCTGCACCGGCAGTTTTTTGCGTCCGGGAATATCGATCATGATCTCCACGCTGGGCGGATCGATCTTTTTGATTTTGGCGCCCGGGGGCAGAGATATGTGGTTTTCCTGAATCGTGAAAATATTGCGTCCGGGTTGCGCCTCGGTCAGGTCGAAGCGCACTTTGATCTGGTTCGGGCTGATGGTCTTGATCAGTGCCCGCGTGCCGCTGATTTGAATGTCGACGGCGGTGTCCGATGTTTCAATGATCTCCATATTGGGATCGCCCTTGATGTATTCGATCGGAGCGTTGACCGTCATCAGGGTCCGGACCACGCCCAGCGAGAAGCTGGACCAGATCCCGCTCACGATGACCAGCGACAGCGCGGCGGCCGTGGCAACCGACCAACGGGTGCTCCTGTCGGGCGGGGCGTTCTCCAGGCCGAGTCTGAGATGGGTGCGCAGACGCTTCTCGAGAGAGGCCGGATCGCTGATGTCTTCGATGTCACCGGCCTTGGCGATTTCCACCGCACCCCGCTCCTCGGACACGATCAGCACCAGGGCGTCGGACATATCGGTCAGTCCGACGGCCGCACGGTGGCGGGTGCCGTATCGGCTGGGCAGGTCTTTGCGGTCGGAAAGGGGCAGGATGCCCGAGACTTCGACGATCCGGTTGCCTTCGATGATGGCCGCACCGTCGTGCACCGGGTTGTCGGGCCAGAAGATGCTTTCGATCATTTCGGGCGAAACGTGCCCCTGCCAGGGAAGTCCGCTCTGCACGAGCCCGTCGATGGGCTGGTGGCCCCGGAAAACAAGAAGCGCACCGATTTTACGGCGCGCCAGCTGAAAGGCGCTGGCGGCGATAATTTCGGTGGGGGTCTGCACCGGTTTGGTATCCACCCGCCAGAGGAGATCCTTGAGGCTTTTGGATTGAAAGATCCGACGGATTTCGTATCGAAAAACGATGAGGACGCCGATGGCCACCAGCGCGGTGAAATACTGCAGAACGGTGTTGGTGATAATCATGCCGTAATAGGAGACCGCGCCCTGAAAAACAAGCAGCAGGGCGATAAAGACGGCAAAGCCGAACAGGCGGGTGCCCCGGAGCAGAATATAGAGACGGAAAAGGATGTAGCTGTTGAGCAGGATGTCCACCAGGTCCTGCCAGCGGAGGGTGCCCATCAGATTGTCCAAAAAGGTATGCATGGGCTATTCCGTGATACTGAAGCGGAGGATGGCGTACAATTGACCGTCAGCGCCGCGAACCTCGACCCGCCAGGGGCCTTTGTCCGCCTCGCGCAGTTTGATGCTGCTGACGCTGGCCCAGCGCGGCGGTTTGAGAATCAGTCGCTTGCGGTAGACGCGTTCGTCGCGTTTGATCCAGACGTGGTAGATCTCGGTCTCGCTGGGGACGACGTCGAATGCCGTGAAGCACATGATCGTTCCCTGTGAGACCGGGTACACCGCACTCGGATTGACCGGTTTGAAATTTTCGATCGATTCGCACAGAATGGCCTGGGAAAGAATCGGTCCGGTCTGATCAGCGGTCGCCGGCGGTGTCGCGGGCGTCTGGGCCCGGGCGTCCGCAGTCCCCAGTGGGATCAGGCAAAACGTGATGGCGATGGCCAGCAGTCTTGATGACATGGTGTTTGCGGTCCTGTAAGGGCGGGCATCAACCGGTTGGGCCGCTCCGGCGCGCGCGGGGGCGGAGAGTCCCGCCAGCATCAGCACTTGGCTTTGGCCGCCAGAATGCCATCAGATGCCGTCCAAAGCAAGTCCAGGTTGAAGGTTACCCTCTGCCGGCATCAGGCCGCGTGGGAGCGTCCCGGTTTGAAGGCCTGCATTAAATTCGCGTCCATGACAGCTTCGAAACCATGGATCGTGGCCAATACCTGGCGATTCGAATCCAGGAAGTAGAAGTCGGCAATCGCTTTGTGCGGCTTTATTTCGCGGGCCATCAGTACCGCCTCGACGCGCCCGGCTGGAAAACGGCGGCAGTACTGACGATAGGCGGCAAAATAACTGGGCAGGGACACCTTCCCCGATTGCTCGTAACACCACAGGCTGGCCATTTGAAAGGCGCAGTCCAGGAGCAGCGGGTCGGCGATCCAGTGATTGCGGGCCGGATTTTTGACCCAGCGCGACGGCGCCGGGGCGGTGGTGATTTCAGCCCGCATGCCTTCGGACGAGCTGGCTGCCACGCGGTGCAGCCCCTGCAGCTGCAGTCCATGGAACAAAATGTCGGAATAAATGTCTTGGGGCGTGCGCGGATAGTCGTCCTTGGCAAGGTCGGGGGAGAGGTCGAAAGGCGGCGGCGGCGCGAACCGGTCCGACACCAGGGCTGTGGCCCGGCAATGGATGACACCCTGGCCGGGCGACTGCCCGTTGTGCAGTTCCAACCGGATCTGATAGCCGTCCGGGTGCGCCTCGCGACCGGCGGTCAAAACGCGGATGGGGCGCGGGTGGTCGTTTTCCAGCACGATGCCCTTGAGCAGGCGCATATCATCCAGGCCGGTCAACACCATTCCGGGATGATCGTGGAGGGCGCCGTGGCCGATCCATTCCGCGATCAGCGCCATCGGGACCACGGGACTGCCGTCCAGCCGATGGTCATCCAGGATCGGATAGTGTTCTAAACTCACTTCGCCCTGAAAGGCAGTGGTGGCGGATGCATTCCCGGTGTCGTCTGAAGCCGCACGATGCCTCTCCGATTGCGGGCGGCTGGCGGTTGCCGGCAGCTCGGCGCCGATGACGACCTCGACGGCATTGTCCCCGGCAGCGCTCATTTCGGCCGTCAGGGCGCGTGTGCCGGCCGTCATCGAAATCAGGGGGATGCCACGGCGCGTAAAGGCTTTTTTGAGGGTCGTCGACACCATGCCCCCGTCCCAGGGGCCCCAGTTGACCGACTTGATCCGGCAGTTCTTGCGCACATACGCCTCGGATTGGGCCAGTTTGTTAAGGGCTTCGTTGGCAGCGGCGTAATCGGCCTGTCCGACGTTGCCGAAGCGGGCGGCGACGGATGAAAACAGGACGAGCCATTCCAGCGGGTCGTCGGCCGTGGCCGCCAGCAGGTTCTGTAGGCCCTGGACCTTGGTGTCGAATACCCGCGCGAACTGTTCGGTGGTCTTATCGGTGAGGAGGCGGTCCTGGAGAATGCCGGCGCCGTGAATCAGGGCTTTGACCGGGCCGTGAACCATGCGAACGTCACTGATCACGGCCTTCAGTTTGGGGCCGTCGCAGATGTCGACGGCATAATAGCGTGCGGCGGCGCCGGCCGCATCCAGATCGGCCAGGGTCGTATTGATTTCACGGTTTTGCGTCAGACGCCGATAGGAGGCCTCGAGGGCCTTGGGTGTTGGCGTTTCGTGCGTGAATTCATGGGCGATGATCGCCTGTTTGATGGCCGCCTCGTCGTTGAGGTCATGCATCCAGGCGGGTTCCTCGAAAGGCTGCGGGGAGCGGCCCAGAAGGATAAAGGTCAGCGGGCGTGAGCGTGCCATCGCCGCCGCCGAGGCAGCCGTCACTCCGCGGGCACCGCCCGTGACGACCACGACGGCGTTGTCTTCCAGATCAACAGGGCCCGGGGATTCCAGATCCAGAGGGGCAGGTTCGAGCACCAGGCGGCAGTCCCCGTTGGAGCCCAGTCCGATTTCGACCGGTATATCCACGCCGGCCTGGAAAACGGTATCGACCACCTTTTGGGCGATGCGGGCATTGTCCTGCCAGTCGGGCGCGATGTCCAGCGCCCGGCAGGACACGCCGTCCCATTCCAGGGCGGCGGTTTTGGTCAACCCACTCAAAGCGCCTTGCAGGGGGTGCGCCAGCGGCCCGCCACCGAAACCGTGCCGGCCGTCCATGCGCGCGACGGTAATCAGAAAAGCGCCGCCCTCCTTAGCCGCGGCCTTAAGGGACGGCCCCAGATGCTTCATCAGCCCGAAGGCGTGTCCGGCAAGCCTCCGGTCCTCTTCGCTGGATTGACCGGGTGAGCCCTCAGCGTCACCGACGACGATCAGTCCGCAGGCGTCGGGCAAACTGTCGCGGTGAGCGAGGATATCCGCTGATATTTGTACGGTGCGCAGGCCCGTCTGGGCCAGGGCGTCGGCCAATGCGTGCGACAGGCCGGACTTGTCGGTGGTCAGATAGACACGTCGCCCGGCTGGCAGATCGGGGCGAATGGCCGGAGGGATCTCAATGGGTTCGACCCGGATGATCCGTCGCAGGGGCGGTGGCTCAATCCCTGCCGTCTGTTCTTCCAAAGCAGGCGTATGCGTATCGGAAGGCCGCAGGGACGCATGCGGGTCCTGATCGAGGTGGTCGACGATCTGTCCGAGGGTTTTGAGCCCGGCCATATCCTCCGGGGCCACCGCAGCCAGCTCGGGAAGGCGGCTTTCCAGGGTCGACAGGATTTCGACACGCTTGATGGAGTCGATGCCCAGGTCGGATTCGATATCCATCTCCATGGTCAGCATGTCCACCGGGTAGCCCGTCAGCTCGCTGACCACCGCCATCACTGTCGTGGCGACCGCCGGGGTCGAAACCGGTGGCGGCACGGGCGTATCTTTCATCGGTTGGGCGCTTCCCCGGACCGGTGCGAGCTTGGCTGCGATCTGACCCAAGGTCTTGAGTTCGGCCATTTCTTCGGGCGTCACCGCGGTCAGGGCGGGCAGGCGGTCCTCCAGGGCCGACAAAATTTCGACGCGTTTGATGGAGTCGATACCCAGGTCCGATTCCACATTCATCTCAAGGCTCAGCATGTCGGTGGGGTAACCGGTCAATTCGCTGACCACCTGGACGAGAATGGCGGCCACTTCGTCGTCCGCCTTCCCGGAAGTCGCCGGCGTCGGCGAGACCGCGGGGGGCGTGGTATCAGTTGCTGACGGTGCCGGCGAAGCGGCCCCGATGAATTCGGCCACCTGACCGAGGGTCCGCAACTGGGCCATCTTTTCCGGATTGCCGTTCGGCAGGGCGCCGAGGCGCTCTTCAAGGGTGGAGAGGATTTCAACGCGCTTGATGGAATCGATGCCCAGGTCCGATTCGAGATCCATCTCCATGCCCAGCATGCTGTCGGGATAACCGGTCAATTCACTGACCACTTGGCGCAGCACGGCTGCCGCCCCGGACGGAGCCGGGGCGACCGGACGATCCGGCAGGGCGTCGGGAGGTGGGGACGCGACGGCTTCCACGGGCGCGGCGGATTCCGCTGCGGCCGGGGGGGCGTGGAGCGGTTCGGTCAGTTGAGGCCGGGGCGCAGGTCCAGCGTTTGTCGTCATGCCTGGCTCCGGGGCGCTCTCCAGGCCCAGAGCCGCCTCGGCAAAGCGCCGGGTGCTGGCCATCATTTCCTGCAGTGTTTGACTGGCCTGCTGCTGGGTCTCCAAAAACTTCTGATGCGCTTCGGTGGTTTGTTGCTGAAGGGCCTGGAGCGACTGCAGCCCCTGCTGTACGAGGTCGAAGGCATCCCGCATGCGGGAATCTTGGGGATGATATTCTGGATTGTCTGGCTTTTTCATTGATTGAGCGATCTTCGGCGGCGTTGGCCGGGTTTCGGAATCGGCGGCGTGGGAGCGGTGGGCGGCCGTCGCCGTGATCGACCTCGTGGGCGAACCGGGTCCGACGGCGCCGGCCCTGGGCGTCTGTGGCGGCGTATACTCCGGACCGCCGGACAATTCTCCGGTGACCGCAGCTTTCCGGGGTTTGGATTGACGAAAATTGGCGCCGGTAATGGGAACCTTCATTCGGGGACGCCGTGAGGGGCCGATGGGGGCCTCCCATTGGGAAAGATCCACCGAACAGCCCAGGGCGGCCAGCTTGCCGAGCAGGGTGGCCAGATCGTCGATGCCGAAGTTGCGTCCGCCGCCGGCATCGGCGGCCATGGCGTGAACCTCGCGTCCCTTGAGGATTTGGCGCACGAGTCCGGTGAGAACGGTCTTGGGTCCGACTTCGACAAAAATCCGGGCGCCTGCCTGGAAGAGGGTTTCGATCTCGTCGACGAAATTCACCGGATTCAGAAGATGATCCCCGAGAATGGTTTTGATCTGATCGGGATCCCTGGGGTAGGGGCGGCCGGTCGTGTTGGCCAGAACGTCGATTTTATCGGGATGGAAGCGGGTTTCCTGCAAGGCCGCGGCAAAGGGCGCCTGGGCGTTCTGCATCAGGCGACTGTGAAAGGCCGCTGCCACGGGCAGTCGGATGGTCCGGAACTTATGCTTTTTGCAGGCGGCTTCGGCCTGCTCGATCGCCGCCACCGTGCCTGAAAGGACGCCCTGGCTGGGACTGTTGCGATTGGCCAGGACCACGTCCAGGCTCTCGGAGGCGATAAGGGCATCCAGCTTGTCCAGGGGCGCCTTGACCGCCGTCATGGTGCCGCTGGACGATCCATCGGCATCGCCGGCGGCCGCCATCAGTTTTCCCCGCAGCACCGAAAGCTCATAGAGCGTCCCTTCATCGATCCAACCCGCGCTGTAGAGGGCGGTCAGTTCGCCATAACTGTGACCGCCGGTGAATGCGGGGCGGACAGCGAACCGGCGCAGGACTTTTTCCATGGCCACGCTGACGGCCCCGATGGCCGGCTGAGCCACGGACGTATCGCGCAGATCGTCCTCGAGCGTTTTCTCCGATTTGCCGTCCGCAAGCGGGTAGATGCGTTCGGTAAGGGGCGGCGTCTGATTGTAGTGCGCGTCCGCGGTTTCCAGCGCGGCCAGGGCTTCCGGAAACCAGGCCACCCAGTCGCGCCCCATCTGGAGGTACTGGCTGCCCTGGCCCGGGAATAAAAATGCTACCGGTCCGGGCTGTGGGCCCTGGCCGTAGAAGCAGGATCGGCCGAACCAGAAAGGTTTTTCGCCGTTGTTCGTAAGCCCCTCGGCGGCCTCATCCAGTACAGACGACCAATTCCATACCGGCCCGCCGTCGCCTTCCTCCCGATGCAGGATCAGGATGAGCCGGCAAGCCGCTGCGGGGTCGAAGGCCTGACGAAGCTTGAGGGCCATGTGCGGCAAATCCGTCGGGTGATCGTCTTGCTCGAGATCCTCACGCAGTTGCGCCAGGGCCTTGATGAGTTCCGGCTGTGCGTTTGCACCCAGAGCGATCATTTCAATCGAGCCGTCCCAGGAAACCGTGCCGCGTTCGGGCCGATCTTCTTCGAGCACCATATGAAAATTGCTGCCGCCGAACCCGAAGGCGCTGACGCCGGCCCGGCGGGGCTGGGCCTGGCGGCGGAACCAGGGCCGCGCGGCCGCGTTGAGATAAAACGGGCTGTCCTCCAGACCGATGTCCGGGTCGGGCTGTTCAACCTTGAGCGTCGGCGGCAGCACTTTGTGATGCAATGCCAGAACCGCCTTGATCAGACCGGCCGACCCGGCGGCCGCCTTGGTATGGCCGATCATGGATTTGACCGAACCGAGGGCGCAGTGCTTGCCATCGCCGGCCTCGTCGAAAAGCATCTTGAGGGCCTGGACTTCGATCTTGTCGCCCACGCGGGTGCCGGTGCCGTGGGCTTCGATCAGATCGACCGACCGGGGATCGACATTGGCTGCGGCATAGGCCCGGCGCAGGGCCTTGAGCTGACCTTCCGCCCTTGGCGCGTAGATGCTCTGGGATTTACCGTCACTGCTGGCGCCGATGCCTCTAATGACAGCCAGGACCCGGTCGCCGTCGCTGTGGGCGTCCTCCAGACGTTTGAGGATCAGAATGCCGACGCCTTCGCCCAGCACCGTTCCGTCCGCATCCCGCGAAAAAGGCCGGGCGTCTCCGGTGGGGGAGAGAATCTGCGTGCGGGCAAAACACATGTGCATGAAGATGTCGTTGAGGGTGTCCACCCCTCCGGTGACGACCATGTTGCTGCGCCCGGTGTAGAGTTCCAACAGCGCCAGATTGACGGCACTCATCGAACTGGCGCAGGCGGCGTCGACGACGCAGTTGGTGCCGTTAAGGTCGAGGCGGTTGCTGATACGGCCGGCCACGACGTTGCCCAGCAGACCGGGAAAGGAATTTTCCTGCCACTCCACATATTCGCCGGCCAGCGATTCCATCACCTGCCGGGTCTTGCCCGGATCGACCTGGGCGTCTGCCAGCGCTTTCTTCCACTTGGGCCAACTCAATCGGGAACTCAAGGGGATGACCAGTTCCTGGGTGCCGGTGACCCCGAGGATGACGCTCGTGCGTTCCCGGTCGAAATCGGCATCGTTTCCGTACCCGGCCGATTCCAAAGCGGTTTTGGCGGCCATCAGGCCGATGAGCTGGGAGGAATCCGTGGATTCCAGATTGGAAGGCGGAATGCCGAATTCGGTTGGATCGAAGCCGATCGGTGACAGAAAGCCACCGCGGCGGCAGTAGACATGGTCTTTGCGCTTGGGATCGGCGTCGAAGTAGTCGGCCGGCGACCAGTGGGTGTTCGGTACATCGGTGATGGCGTCTTTGCCGTGGTAGAGCAGGTGCCAGTAGGCATGGGCCCCGGTGGCCCGCGGGAAGTAGCATCCCAGTCCGATCACGGCCACCGGTATATTCGGTTGCGTATCTGTTGTCATGGCGGTTTCGGTTGAATAAGATTGGTTTAGATCAAATTTGCTCATATAGTACGTTAATCCAGTGTTTGCAAGGGTTTGTTTAATATTGCCAGGTTGACATATTGATATAACAACCATATAAGTAATGTCGTGTTTCGTTTCTATTCCAGCCGCGAACTCTCGCGTATGCTCATGATCCCCCTGAACCGCTGGAAACGGTGGTCACGGGAATTTCTGCCGCCCGACCCGCTGGGGGGGCTTCAATCCGGATATGCCCGCCAATTCAGCTCGCGCGAGGCGTTCATCGTCTATCTGGGAGGATATATGGTTTCCGGGCTGGGACTTTCGATCCCGCTGGCACGGCAGGTGATCGATGATCTCCGCGGCTGGTTGAAGGACAACATTCTTGATGGCCACTTCGTCAGACATGCTGCGGGCGACGGCTCCAGAGTCGATTGGCCGCGTTACGAAATCCATATTCTCGACAAGGGGAAGGCATCGGCGGTCGGGAGCGGAACAAGTCGACTAACGTATCACATCAGGGAAATCGAGAGCCGACTGAATACGCCCGACGCCAACCTGTCGCGCAGGCAGGAAAGCTACACCGAAACAATCCTCAAGGCGTCTCCCGAACCGGTCGCGGGGGGCTTTCCTCCTGTACGCCGCCTGCTGGACATCACGGATCTGGCGGATCGTTTCGCCAGCCTTCTCAAGTCTCAGTAAAAACGGAAGCCGCGGCAAGTCGTTCGAACGTTACATCGTCAGGCATCGGCGGTAAGCAGTGAACGGACCTTGGACAGCGGCAGGGGTTTGAATCGGCCGATCGTCGCCGGCAGCCGCACGCCCTGCTGCCGAAGGCTGGCGGCGCGTGTTTCCACCGCTGCTCCCAGCAGCAAATTGAGTGCGACGCTCACGCATTCGCGCCTCTCCGGTTTTTCAAGGTCGGTTCCCCGGGTCCACTGGTTGAAAGCGCCGATCGCAGGACCGCACCAGATCTGGTAGTCCATCTGACGGGACGGTTCGCCGGTGTTGGCCCATTTAGAGGATTTTCCCAGGTAGGCCCGGAACACCAATGCCATCATGTGGCGGGGATCCTTTTCGGCCCGCTCGACTTGCCGCGGGTCGCGGTGCGTGAAGAAATCGCGGGTCTGGCGCCACTCTTCCTCGAAGGCGCAACGGAAGAAGTCGCGTTCGAGAAGGTCGCGGTCCTTGGCGGGAATGTGATGCCAGTTGTCGTACTGCCGATAGAAGTCATAGAGTTTTTGTGCGCGCAGCGCGAACATCGTGCCCCGTTTGAGGACCTGCACCCTGACGCCCATTTCGAACATGTCGGCCGAAGGCGCCATAGCCACGTCCGCCTGTTGGGCTTCCGCCAACATCCGGCGCACCTGATCCGACGTACCCGATTCGATGCAGGCCTGGTTCACCGTGCCCGTGAGGATGTAGTCGGCCCCCATGGCGAAAGCCGCCGCAGCGGCCTCGGGCGTGGCGATGCCGCCGGCCAGGCCGACATTGATGGGGTCGCCATAGCCGTAGCGGGCCGCCAATTCATCACGCAGCCCTATCATGGTGGGCAAAAGCGTGAGGGCCTGCCGGTTGTCGGTGTGGCCGCCAGAATCGGCTTCCGCGGTGAGATCGGTCGCCATGGAAACCGATCGCGCCATGTCGGCTTGGGCCTCGGAAAGCGTTCCCTCCTGAACCAGGCGCGCAAGCAGTTTTTCAGGCGGCGGTGCGAAGAACTGGCGGGCGATCTCCACCCGTGAGACTTTGGCCACCACCCGGTTGGGGCAGACGACGCGCCCCCCGGCATCGCGGTGAATGCCATGAAGACGGTAGCGGATCAGGGGCAGAGTGAGCCGCAGATAGGCCGCGGCGCTGATGTTGCAGACGCCGCGGCGAAGATAAAGGTCGACCACGGCGGCTTCCATTTCGGGTTCGTGGGGGCTGTGAATCAGATTGAAGCCAAAGGGTCCCTCGGGCAGCAGCGTTTGGAGGCGCTCGATGGCTGGTTCGATCCGGTCCGGTGTCAGACCGGCGGCGCCAAAGAAGCCAATCATGCCGGCTTTGCCGGCGGCGGCCACCATCTCGACCGAGGTGATGCCGTTGGCCATGGCTCCCATGACGTAGGCGTATTGCAGTCCGAAGGCTTCGCGAAAAGCGGCGCTGCCCAGGCTCTGCGGTGAAACGGGCGGCACCCAGGCGACCAGCGGCCATGGGGGGGCATCCGCGTCATGGCGTCGTCCGTCCTCGCCGCTGCCGACGATGGCCTGGCCGCTCGCGACCACGGCCAATTTCATCCGATGACGGACGAGAAACAGCGGTCGGTCGGTCCGCAAAAGGCCCGCCTCCAGCGCATAAAGACCTTCCTGGGGGACTTCATCGCCATCGGGCCGCCACATGCCGATGGTTGTCGACGCGATCGGCTCGTTCGCCTGCATCCTGTCTTTCTCCACAGTTTCCGTTGGCAAAGGTGGGGCAACTTAATGGAAAACGAATCGGGCTGTCAACCGTGCCCCGGTCGTCAGCCGCGGGGGTGGTAGCGGCGGTGGACGGCTTTGAGGCGCTCGGCGGTGACATGGGTGTAGATCTGGGTGGTGGCGATGTCCGCGTGCCCCAGCATGATCTGGACGGCCCGCAGATCGGCCCCCCCTTCCAGAAGGTGACTGGCAAATGAATGCCGCAGCGTGTGGGGGCTGATAGCGACACGGATGCCCGCCTGGCGCGCGTATTTCTTGAGGAGTTTCCAGAAGCCCTGGCGTGTCATGGGGCGTCCCTGCCGGGCAACGAAAGCGTGCGAGCCGGTGCGCTGCTGCATTAAATGCGGGCGGCCGCTTTCCAGATAGGTGCGAAGGGCGTTCTGGGCCTGGCGGCCGATGGGGACGATCCTTTCTTTGGACCCCTTGCCGAACACGCGCACGAATCCCGCCTCCAGGTTGAGGTGTTTGAGATCGAGCGCTACGAGTTCACTGACCCGCAATCCGGCGGCGTAGAGCAATTCAAGCATGGCCGCATCACGCATGCCCCGGGGCCGATCACGTTCGGGGGCCGCCAGCAGGCGCTGGATCGCTTCGACCGGAATGACGCCCGGAAGGTGCAGTCCCGATTTGGGCAGCTCGATCAGGCGGGTCGGATCGGTGGCGATGATGTTTTCATTTTGCAGGAAGCGGAAAAAACCTCGCAGGGTCACGAGATGCCTGGCCCGCGAACGCGCTTGAAGTCCCTGGCGGCGTAGTTCGATGAGATATTGCAGGACCACCGCCGGGTCGGTATCGCCATAGTGATGGAAGCCGGCGTCGCGCAGGAAAGCACCAAAACGCAAGAGATCCCGCCCGTAGGCTTCCCGTGTATTGGGAGCCAGGCCTTTTTCGACCGTCATATAGGCCAGATAACGCTCGATGTCCTCGTCGATGTGATCGGGCGGCGTGGGGGGGGGTGCTGCCATCTGCTTCTTCCCATCATTTGTGTCCGCTGGCGCGACGCTTCATGTTCTGCGGCAGGTGACGGGGGCGCGCTCCGGGTCTCAGACCGGAAGGATGAAGTCTTCCAAATCCAGGGTGTTAAGGATCTCGGCACTGTCCTCCCGCACGCATACCTGATTTTCCAGGCGAACCCCGCCCCAGTCCGGTAGATAGATGCCCGGCTCGACGGTAACGAGCATGCCCGTCTTGAGCACGTCATCGCTGCGGGGGCTCAAGCGGGGGGCCTCATGGATAAAAAGACCGGTGCCATGGCCGAGACTGTGGCCGAAGCGACCTTTGAATCCGGCCTCACGGATAATCCCACGGGCCACCGCATCCACGTCCCGTCCGGACTGACCGGCGCGGATGGCGTCGATCGCCGCGGCCTGGGCTATCTGGACCGTACGGTAGCATTGGCGGAATTGCGCGTCGGGCGTGCCGCCGAACAGCGTGCGTGAGATGTCCGAGCAGTAACCGTCGACCCGGGCGCCCCAATCCAGCAGCAGCGGTTCTCCCGGCTGCAGACGGCGCTCCCCGGGAACGGCGTGGGGCAGGGCGCTGTTCGGTCCGGAGGCCACAATGATCGGAAAGGAAGGCCCTTCAGCGCCTTCCGCGCGCATGAAATCCTCCAACATCCGCGCGATTTCGGTTTCGGTCAACCCGGGGCGGATAACCTCCCGCAGTTTTTTAAAGGCGGTTTCGGCGCAGGCCACGGCCCGGCGGGTGGCGGCGATTTCCTGGGCATCCTTGCAGGCTCTTTGATCTTCGACCACCGCTTCCAGCGGAACGAGTTCAATGTTCTTCCCCGTCTTGCCGATCCGGGATGACAATTCCCGATGCTGGCGGACCGACATGCGCACGCTTTCAAATCCCACCCGCCGGCAGTCGAGATCGGCGAAGCGGCTGGATAGTTCTTCCATAAGTCCATTGCGGTAGCATACGATCTCATAACCGGCGGCCTCCTCCCGTGCTTGGAGTTCATAGCGCGAATCGGTCGCCAGGAGCAATTGGTCGGCGGTGATGATCAGCATTCCGGCGGTTTCGTCAAACTGGCCATCCTCGGCGCTGTAGCCGCTCAGATAGCGCCGGTTGGCTTCAATGGCAACCAGATAGGCATCGAGACCCAGTGTCCGCATGGTTGTGCGCAGCCGTTCAACGCGCCGCGGGAAAAGCGGTTTGGTTGTCATGGTTATTTCTGCGCCTCCTTTGAATCGGGTGTCGCGTCTTATAGGCACAGCCCCGGTTGAAATCAAGGGGGACCCGCCTTGCGGCGGCAACGACTGCCAGGGGCCTTAAATCACTTGACACGGCAAGGCAATTGACAAATAAACGGGGCTCAATACGACCCGACCTGCAGCCGGTGCCAGGCCTGCCCACCTCCCGACGCCGGCGAAACCGATCATGGAATAATAAAGGATTACGGGTGACGATTCAACTCGACGACCTACCTGAAATCTACGAACAGAGCATTAAGAATTACCACATGCTGATGTCGCGGCGCGTCAAGGACATCCTCGTCGTGGCCAGTCTCTACGATGCCTGCATCATCAATCAGGACCGACGACTCGAGGAACGAATTGCTGCGCTCGGACGCGACGGCACCCACCATCGTTCCCCCCGGGTCACCTGGGTGCACTCCGGGGCCGATGCGCTGACCTGCCTGAAAGAAAAGGATTTCGACCTGGTGATCACGACCCTCCAGGTCAGCGATGCGCAGGCGGCTGAACTGTGCACAGCCATCAAATCCCGCTGGGCAGGCATCCCCGTCTTGCTGCTGGTGCATTCCCCCGAAGCCGTGCGCCACCTGCGACAGGGCTGGACCGTCCCGGCCGGGATTGATCAGGTATTCGTCTGGTCGCATGACACGGAGCAGGTCATGGCCATGATTCAATGCGCGGAAGACATGCTCAACGTCCATCAGGATACCCAACGCTGCCGTGTTCCCGTTATCCTGCTGGCCGGGGCTTCCGGCCAGGCCATGGCTTCGATGATTCCTGTGGTGTACCGGGAATTGCGGGCCCAGACCGAATTGAGCGTCCGTGACGGGCGTGACGGCGAAGTCAGACATCTGCTGCGCAAGGCGCGCCCCCGGGTGGTGCTTGCCGCCGATCGCCGCGCGGCCACCGCAGCGCTGGAGACGTTTGCCCCATACCTCGTGGGCGTCATCGGCACGTGGACGCCGCACAGAGAGCCTCGGGACGTTGGCCCTGACGCGGAAGGCATGGATCGCCTCCTATCCGCGATTCGAGAAAAAGACGCGGGGCTGCCGGTCCTGTGGATGGATGTCGACTCCCGGTTCCTGGACCAGGTCCTTTCGATGGGGGCGGTTGACGCACATGCCCCCGGCGACGCCGTCGCGACCGCGGTCGCCGATTTCATGCGGCGGCATCTCGGTTTCGGTACCATGAAAATCCTTGATACGCAGGGTCGCGTAGCGGCACGGGCGGAGACGCTGGCCGAACTCGAACCGCTGATTGACACCCAGCCGGAAGAGGTGTTGTGCACGCACATCCACAATCACGATTTCATTCGCTGGCTGCGCGGCCGTGGCGAGATTCTGCTGGCCGAGCGGTTGCAAACCATAGATGCGGCTGTGCCGCTGAACGGCTTGCGCAGCACTTGTCGCGACATACTCCTCAAGCTGTTCAGGGCGCGCCGCATCAATCGGTTGCAGGAAGCGATTGCCGCATTCGATCGGGAGACCTTCGATCCCGCGCAGGGGTTTTACCGCATCGGCCGGGGGTCCATGGGCGGCAAGGCTCGCGGGCTGCTGTTCCTGGCCTCGCAGCTGGGAAAAGACCAGATTTGGGAAAAGCAGTTTCCGCAGATCGACATGGTGGTGCCCCGGGCTCTCGTGGTAACTACGGATATTTTCGACGCCTTCATCGACGCCGGTGATCTTCAAATTCGTGCCCGCACGCAGATGAGCGACGTCGAAATCGCCGAGCGCTTTTTGGCGGCGCCACTGCCGCTTTCGGTGGTAAACGATCTGGATGCCTATCTGACGCGGGTGGATCAACCGCTGGCGGTGCGCTCTTCCAGCCTGCTGGAAGATTCGCTATCACGCCCGTATGCCGGTATCTATAAGACCTACATGCTGCCCAACGACCACCCCGAGCGCCGGGTGCGGCTGGAAGAGCTCACGGCGGCCGTGAAACTGATTTATGCCTCGACCTTCTTTGAGGAGCCGCGCGCATTCGCCGCGCGCACCCAGCAGAAACCGGACGAAGAAAAGATGGCCGTGGTGATCCAACCCGTCGTCGGGCACCACCACGGCAGCCTCTATCTGCCGGCGGTCTCCGGCGTGGCACAGTCTTACAACTACTATCCCATCGCGCCGATGCAACCGGAGGACGGCATCGCCAGCATCGCTGTCGGTCTGGGTAAATCGGTGGTGGACGGCGAACGGGTGCTGCGTTTCTGCCCCCGCTATCCTCAGAATCTGCCCCAGTTTTCCACCGTCGACGACATTCTCGACAACACCCAGCGCTACTACTACGGATTGAAAATGAAAGTGTCGCCGCTGGCTCTGGGCATCGATGCCGACGTGACCCTGGAGAGACGCGAGATCGGCGACGACGACCCCGCGGACCTCATGCACCTGAGCACCAGCACTTACCTGCCGGAAGAACACCGCATCAAGGATGCATCGGTCAGCGGGGGGTATCCGGTCGTCACCTTCGCCCCTCTGCTCAAATATGATCGCCTGCCGTTGGCGGCGATTCTGGACGGCCTGCTTACCGCCGGCCGCAAGGGGCTTGGGCGGGCGGTGGATATCGAATTCTGTATTCACTACCCCGAAGGTATGGCCGGCCGCGCGCAGCTGTCGATCCTTCAAATTCGTCCCATGGCCGGACCGACCGAGGCGGAAGCGATCGCCATTCTTGAGAGTGACCGCCGGCATGCGTTCTGCTACTCGGAGAATGCGCTCGGCAACGGCGTCCTATCCGACCTGGTCGATATCGTCTTTGTCAAACCGGCGGATTTCGACCCGGCCAAGACACCCGCAATCGCCCGGGAGATCGCCCGCATCAACGCCGAGCTGACGCAAACCGGTCAGCGCTATCTGCTGATCGGTCCAGGACGCTGGGGGTCGGCGGATCCCTGGTTGGGCATTCCGGTCAATTGGGCCGACATCTCCGGGGCGGCGGCCATCGTGGAAACCACCCACGAGGCCTTCCGCGTCGATCCGTCGCAGGGATCGCATTTCTTTCACAATCTCACCTCGCTCGGCATGAGTTACTTCAACATCACCGCCGACAGCGAAGACTTCATCAAGCTCGGCTGGTTCGCGTCCCATCCGGTCATGCGGGTGACGCGCTTTCTCTCACACATCCGGCTGGAGCGGCCGGTCGTCATCAAGGTGGACGGCCGCCGCTCGTGCGGCATCATCCGCGACTCACGCTGAGGCGCACCCGACCAACATGCGGCCGACCGGTCGGCGCCCTTGATGGCGGGCGCAGCGACGCGCATGACACCTTCGCCGGGCGGGCGTGTCCGGCATGCGCCCATCGGTCCAAACCAACCCTGGCCGCCGCAGCCGCCGGGATATTTGAACGTCTTCGTTCTTCGCGACGCTACGTCGGCCCACCAATCACCAGGGCGGTGCCGCCCCAGCCCATCCTGCGGTCCGGCGTTCGCCCTTCTGGAATGTCGAAACGGTATTATTGTTTAAGTTAAGTGCAACAAACCCTATGGAGAACGACCATGTTGACGCTTGACGCCGTGCGTGCCGCCGATCGACGCATCCGTGACCGCATCCTGCGGACGCCGCTGGTGTATTCACCCGCCTTGAGTCGGATGTTCGCTGGCGAGATTCATTTGAAGATGGAGAATCTGCAGAAGACCGGTTCGTTTAAAATCAGGGGGGCCCTCAACACGATCATGGCCCGGGGCAACCGTCTGCCGCCTCTGGGCGTGGTGGCCGGATCGGCGGGCAACCACGCGCAAGGTGTCGCCCTGGCCGCCCGTCAGGCCAATGTGCCGGCCACCATCGTGATGCCTCGGGGAGCTTCGATCACCAAGCAGGAGGCCACCCGGAATTATGGCGGCAGGGTCATCATCGAAGGCCGCAATGTGTCGGAAAGCATTGCCGCGGCCCAGCGCCTCGCTCAGGAGGGGCGCGCCTTCATCCATCCGTTCGATGATCCCGAGATCATCGCGGGGCAGGGGACCGCCGCGCTCGAGATCCTGACGGATCTGCCCCAAGTCGATACGCTCATCGTGCCGGTCGGCGGCGGCGGGTTTCTCGCCGGCATCGCGTTGGCCGCCAAGAGCTTGAAGCCCTCCGTGAGGATCATTGGCGTGGAAACGGCGGTTTGCCCCTCGGCCACGGCCGCCCTGGAGAACCGGGAGGTGACCTGTGTCGTCAGCCAACCCTCGATCGCCGACGGGATCAATGTCCGTCAGGTCGGCCAAATCCCATTCGAGATCATACGCACCATGGTGGACGAGATCGTTTGCGTGGACGAGGACCGCATCGCCGCCGCCATTCTGCTTCTGATGGAGCGCAAGAAAATCGTGGCCGAAGGGGCGGGAGCTGCTCCGCTGGCAGCCTTGATGAGTGGTGTCGTGCAACTGGCTCCCGGCAACCAGGCGGTTCTGATGATCAGCGGCGGCAATCTGGACAGCCCCCTCTTGGGCCGGATCATCAGCCGGGGCCTGACCCAGAGCGGGCGCATCATGCGCGTGGGGGTCGAGCTTCGCGACGTACCCGGCGCGCTGGCCGGTCTTCTGGCGGAGATCGCCAACCGCAACGCCAATGTCCTGCATATTTACCACAACCGCAGCCGGAGGGATCTGCCCATCAACGTCACCGTGGTCGAACTCGAACTCGAGACCCGTGGTGAAGCGCATGTGGCTGAAGTCGAACAGGCCCTGCGCGATGCCGGCTATGCGCTGAGCCCCTGCTGAATCCCAAACGATGCCGCTCGGGTTCTCTGGCGTTGTGTCCGCGAGCCCCTGGCCAACGCTTTGCGCCTGTGCGGCTGGCCACCTTAGCCATATGATTTCGACACCCGAGGGGCAGGGTTGAACGGCGCCGCTCCCGTGGGGCTATCGATTCGGCCGCAAGGGCAAACGGGCCAATGCCATTCGCTGGAGATGGTCCTGCGGACGATTGGCTATAAATTGGCGGCCAATCGCAGATGGGAGCGGCTGACGGCAATCGCCAGATCGTCGTTCACGAGATCGTGCTGTCGCGCTTCGAAAGGCAGATAGACCAGGAGATATTTCCGCGGCCGGATCGTGAGGCCGGGCAGCAGGTCGGGAACCCGGCTGGCCGGACGCAGAAACCCGGCCAGGTTGATCCGGATGATGTCCAGCGCTTCGGTGACGGGGAGATTGACCGTCAGCATCTGCTCTTCGGGGAGTGTACGTTCCTTGGCCGCGAAGGGTTCGACCAGGGTCAAGGCGCGGGCCAGGCGCAGCAGAACCGCGGGCCGCACCTTGAAGGCCGGCGACCAGAAACGGAAAGGGAGGGTTTCCCAGCCGGGCTGCAGGGCGCGCGGCAGGTTGGCCGCGCGCACGAGATCCGCGTAGCTTTCGAGCGCCAACCCCCCGACTTCGGCCTTGATTCGCCAGAAGGGCAGATAGATTGCCTCGGTCGAGCATGATGGGACCCGGGCGAAGCCCACGCGTTCGAAACGGCTCCGGCCCGGCTGCCACAGCGATTGGCAGTTGCGGCAGGCCAGCACGTGGGCATCGCGCTCACCCTGCATGTCCCAGCCGCAGGCGGGGCAGAGGGTGGCCAGGAAGCGGATGCGCCAGTCCGGCGCTCCTCCCGGCAATGCTTCCGTAAGGTCAGCGGCATCCGGACGGTGGCCGGTGGGTCGGTTCAGGATGGCATCGACCAGGCCATCACCGACGTAAAATGGCGCGTAGATCATGCTGAGCGTCTCGCCCACTTGCGCCTGCAGGAGGATTGGCCTTGGAAATTCCTGGGTGAAGCGACCCGCCAGCTGTTCCGTCGCCCTTGCGGCGTCGACTTGCGGGCGGATAAAATGGCCGGGGGTGTCCGGCGACACGAACCGCAGTTTGAGCGCTTGGCTGCGAAGCCCCACGGATATGGGAAAATCACCGCGGGCGACCGCCTGGTGGCTGGCGTCGACGAAACGGTGGGACACCCCCTCGGGCCCGTAGGCGAAGAGCATGCCGCGAAAGCGCCAATAAGGAAAGTAGAACAAGGCTTGATCTGCGGTTGCCTTGTGAGGGAGCAGATAGCGGAAATAGCCGCTGGCGAGCAGGTAGGACTTCACCCGACAGAAGGCGCAGCTGAACAGTCGGTCGGTTTCGGACAACTCCGCCGGGGCGCCGCATTGAGGGCACTGGTATTCGATGCGCAGCTTAGAGGTGTTCACCACAGGCCACGCAGTAGACCGCATCGCTTAAATTCGTGGCGCGGCACTTCCCGCAGACCCGCTCGGCGGGAGGTGATTCCGTTTCCTGGCCGCAACGTGAACAGAAACGGGCGTTGGGCGTGAGGTTCTTGCCGCAATGGATGCACTGGCGAAAAACCAGTTGCTGATGGCCGCAGTGCGGGCAGAACCGGGCTTCGGCCGGGATTGATCCCCGACATTCAGCGCACGGGGTCTGGCTTGCGGCAGGCTCCCTGGCGCCGGCCGCCCCCCCAAAATGCTGGGCAAACATGGCCGGCAGCATCAAGCCGATGCCGGCGCCCATGCCGGCCCCGGCGTCGCCGCCGGCCCCCGCGGCCGTTTCCATGGCCATGGCGGCTTTCATCTGCATGAGTTTGTTCATGTCCTCAAACACCCCGAGGCGGCTGCGGTCGTCGATGGCCTGCTGCACTTCGGGCGGCGGGGTGATGGCGTTGACGTATAGGTGGGCCAGCCCAAGGCCGAAATGGCTGAAATCTTCGGTGAGCCGTTGGACCAGGCCGGCGGAAAGCTCGTCGTATTGCGCGGGCAGATTGATGATGGAGTCGAGGGTTTCGCCCATATAGTCGTTGAATCGTGAGACGATGACCCGGTTGAGATATTCTTCGATCGCTTCGGTGGTAAAGATGCCCTGCGTTCCCACCAGGCGGTTGATCATCAGGACGGGCTGCAACACCTGCAGGTTGAAAACGCCGAAAGCCCGCAGCCGGATGAGTCCCAGCTGCGAATCCTTAAAGGCCACCGGATCGCGTGTGCCCCACTTGAGATTGGTGAACGTCTTCATGTTGACGAAATAGACCTCGGCCCGCAGCGGACTCGAAAGGCCCCAAGGCAGGCTGGCGATTTTGGTCAGGATGGGAATGTTGCCTGTTTTGAGCGTGTGCCGTCCCGGACCGAAGGCTTCCAGGGCTTTGCCCTTGTAGAAGAAGACGGCGGCCTGGTTTTCCCTGACGGTCAGCTGGGCGCCGAATTTGATTTCGCCGGACCCCTCCTCGGGGATGCGGCGGACCAGTTCCTGGCCGGTGTCGTCGAACCACTCCAGGTTTTCGAGAAACACGAGATTCATCTGATTGGTGCTCATCTGTCAGCCTCCTAGCGGTTGGGTAACATATTCACTCAACCACGCCACAGGGGGGCTGTCAATCGCGGGCCCGGTCTTTGCGGCCGCGGCCGGCCTCCGTTTGCATTCATGCGGGTGAGATGGTATGGATGCTCCTCCCGAAGGGCAGCGAAACCGATCCTTCAACCATCGCGGAGCGCCTCGTGCCGATCGACATCCAAGCCATCAGGCAGCGGCTTCGATTCCTCAAAGGACCCGCCTGCGTCGTTCTGATCCTGGCAGGCTTCATCCTCGAATTTATCGTCGAACTGCCCTTCCGGATCGTGACCCTGGCGGTCGGCAAACGCCCTTAACCCGCCCACTTAGCGGCCCTGATTCCTACGCGATCTTTTTTGACTTCCCGCTGGCAATCCGTTATACATGGCGCCCATGAGGCCAACACCGCCCATCCTGACCGGACGGTCACTCTTTTCTTCCATTGCCAACACCCAGGGAGGCCGGTATGCAAATCATCGGTATCGATGTGGGATTCGGATTCACCAAAGCCACGGACGGTCAGGAATCGGTCGTCTTCAAATCCATTTACGGTGACGCCACCGACATCCAGTTCTGGGTCGATTTTCAGGAACGCTCACTGACGGAGTATTTTCATGTCACCCTGGACGGCAAGTCTTATTTCATCGGCGATTTGGCCGAACAGCAATCGGACGCCGTGGCCTTCACCCTGGACCAGGAACGCATGGTGGCGGATTTTGCCCGGCTCCTGACGCTGACGGTGACGGGGCTGTTTCTCAAAAACGAAGAGGTGCCGGAAACCCCGATCAGCCTCGTCTCGGGGCTGCCGGTCGGTTTCTATAAGCAGTACCATGACCGCTTCCGCGACGCCCTCAAAGGACGCCACACCATTACCTATCACAGCCCGGACGGCGGCCGGATTACGAAAAAGATCCAGATTGAACGCGTACAGCTGCTGCCCCAACCCATGGGCAGCCTGCTCAATTTGATCATGGACGACGCCGGGACGATCGTCGACAACGAGCTGGCCCGGCAGAAGATCGGCATCGTCGACATCGGTTTCCGGACCACGGACTATACCGTGGTCGACCGCCTGCGGTATGTCGAGCGCAGCAGCCGCACGATGGACACTGGAATTTCCAAGGCCTATGCGGTCATTGCCAACAAACTGCGCGAAAACAGCGGGGTCAACGTCGAACTCTACCGCCTTTACCGCGCCGTACGGAACGGCACCATCAAGATGCGCGGGCAGGGATTCAATTTTTCCAAGATCAGGGATCAGATCTACACGCAATTGGCTTCGACCGTATCCGGGGACCTCGATCGGATCTGGTCGGGGGATTGGGACATCGAGACCATCCTCATGACCGGCGGGGGAAGCAAAGAGCTTTTCGGCCATCTCCAGCCGCTGATCACCGGCAACATCCGCACCCTGCCGGCGCAAAGCGATCCGCGTATGACCAACGTCCAGGGTTATTATAAATACGGGCGCTATCTCTGGGCCCGGGAGGAATCCGTCGCGGAGGAGGACAGCGCCGCAACGCCCGCCGATGCCAGCTGAACTGCGGCATCGCGTTCTTGGGGCTAACCGCGCCAGTACCAGATGATCAGCGGCAGCCCGATGGCAATCAGGAGAATCGCCACGCCGGGAGGGGTGAGGTAGGGGCTATACCAGGGCTTGCGGCGGGCCCGGGCGGATTTGACTTCGCTCAGAAACCAATTGCCAAGCATGATGGCCGCGATCAGCACCGCGGCCATTTTTATCAGTGTCACCAGTGTGTCCATGGGTTGGTCAATGCCTGTGGCGAGGGGGCGCCGGTATTCAATTGTCGTCGGCCTGATCCTCGGTCGTTTCGGGCGGCTGATCGAGCACCCGGCGGATTGATTCGGCCAGGTCTTTGCGCGTCAGGGGTTTCATCAGACAGTCCCGGATACCCAGTTGGTTGAAGCGCTCCCGCGATACGAGATCGCTATACCCCGTAAAAAGAATCACCGGAATGTCAGGGCGAATCCGCATGATTTCCTGGGCCAGGAGGTCCCCCGTCATTTTGGGCATGGTCAGATCGGTGATGACCAGGTCGAAACGCTCCGGGTTTTCCTTGAAGAGGCTCAGGGCTTCGTCGCTGGCCGTGCAGGACGTCACCTGGTAGCCCAGCGATGAGAGGATTTCCTTGCCAATATCGATTAGGGCGGGCTCGTCGTCGATGAAGAGAAGCTTCTCGGTGCCTTCCTGGCGCCCCGGCGTATCGATTGCGGCGGGTTTGTCCTGGGAGCTGATTTGCTTTTTTTTGGGGAAGATCACGTGAAACGTCGTGCCTTTCCCGACTTCACTCTCCACCGTGATGGCCCCACCGTGCGAGCTGATGATGCCGTGAACCACCGCCAGGCCTAAACCGGTGCCCTCCCCCTTTTCCTTCGACGTGAAGTAGGGGTCGAAAATCCGCTCCATGTATTCGTTGGGGATGCCGTGGCCAGAATCCTTGATGGTCAATTCGATGTAGGGGCCCTCCGTGATTCCGCCCAACTGTGCCGCTTTGTCGTGGCCGATGTCGATGTCTGCCAACTTGACCTCGAGAACGCCGCCGTCCTTGCGCATGGCGTGGTGGGCGTTGGAACAGAGGTTCATCATGACCTGGTGGATCTGAATCGGGTCAGCCTCCACGACAGCGTCCGTGTTGAGGTTGCGTCCCTTGATCTCGATGGTGGCCGGCAGGGATGCTCTTATCAGTTTGAGCACCTCCTTGACGATCAAGTTGATCTGGACGGCCTGTTTCTCCTGTTCGCTCTGCCGGCTGAAGGAGAGAATCTGATTGATCAGACCTTTGGCGCGCTGGCTGGCTGTAAGGATATTGTCCAGCGCCCCGGCGGGATTTTTGCCTTGGCTGGCATGAATACCGGCGATTTCGGTATAACCGAAAATCGATTGGAGAATATTGTTGAAGTCATGGGCGATGCCGCCGGCCAATGTGCCGATAGCCTCCATTTTCTGCGCCTGCCGCAGTTGTGAGCGCAGTTTGGCTTTTTCTTTTTCGGCCTCGATGCGTTCGGTGATGTCGCGGGCGATGGTCAGCACAGCCGGCTGGTTGTCATATTCGATCGCCCGGCAGCTGGCTTCCACCGGCACGACTGTGCCATCCTCGGCCTGGAGTGCCGTCTCAAAGATGATGTGACGCAACCGCCGCAGTTCATCCATGCGCTCGGGCCAGAAAGGCGCGTGTTCAGGCGAGATGATTTCCATCGTCGTCTTGTTGAGCATGTCATTGCGCGGCAGTCTCAATTTCTCGCAGGCGACCCGGTTGCCATCGATGATCTGGCCTTTGAAATCCATGACGAAGATGGCATCGCCGGCACTCTCGAAGAGGGTCTTGTAGCGGTTGGTCGAGGCCATGAGGGCCTTGACCGTGCAGACATCGAATGAGAGGCTGCGGAAGTCCGCGTTGTCGTCACGGTTGTCGCGATTCTTGCCCATCGCCAACTACTTTGGTTTCAATTGTCGATCGCCGCCGGAGCGCGGCCATTGTGGACGCGCCGGCGGCCGGCCGTCTCAAAAAAAACGATCGCCGGCCATCAGGCGCGTAATGCTTAACTTTGTATCAATTCAAGTCTTTGTTGTAAATACAGTTTATTACCGCCGAAGGGCGCCGGAAGTTCGACGGGGCGAAATGCCTTTGACTTATCGGAATTGAACATGGTATGTTCCGGATTCGATTGGATCGAGCCACGCGTAATCGAGCCGATCAGGCTGGCCGCTAAATGGATCGCGTCGGTGAACGGCCCATGGCGAACTGAGGCGCCAGCCGGTCCTCCATTCGCATATTTAGGAGGCAAACGATCGTGAAGTCAGTTGGTACGCCTGGCAGGATTCGAACCTGCGACCTACGGATTAGAAGTCCGTTGCTCTATCCAACTGAGCTACAGGCGCATTGCTTCAAAGCCGTCAGCGTTCTTCGACCCCGGTGGCCCCGGGCTGACCGGAGGGGCTCCGCCGGCGGCCCGAGTGAAACCGCTCGTTAGCATACGCTTTTTTCATTGTCCATAGAAAACAAATCGGGACAAGTTTGATCCTGACCGAACCGCAGCCCATTAATATACCAGCCCAAGCAAATGCATTCCCGCCCTGCATCTTTTGACAACCGCCGCCGTGAACATGCGGCCCCAAATCTTCGGGTAGCAATCAAACCAAAGGCGCCATGACTCCAAAAGCAAAGAAAAAAAACGTAAAACGCACGACCGCCAAAACGCCTTTATCCAAGAAGCGACCGGCTGCCAAGGCCAAGGCAGGAAAAGCCCGCAAGAAACCGATCCCTCGTCCCAAAGTGGCATCCAAGCGAGCCGGACACGAAAAGGAAGGCACAGCGGTCTCATCCGCGGCGTCTGCCAAAAAGAAGAAAACAGCGGCCGCGTCCACCAAATCCCGGTCAAAGAAGACCCCCCGGGCCAAGCGCGCACGCCGCACGCGTCTGGATCCCGAAGTGCTCGCGCCAGTTCCCGGCCGCAAGGCCAAAGCCAAATCCAAACCCAAAGCCAAGGCTTCGGCCAGCAGTGACAAGGCCCTGGTCAAATTCGACCCGCTTCAGCGCTACCTGGCCGAAATCAGCAACTACCGTCTCCTGACCCGGGAAGAGGAACGTGAACTCGGAATCCGCGTGCGGGAATATGGCGACAAGGATGCGGCCTATTCGCTGGTGACGTCCAACCTTCGTCTGGTCGTGAAGATCGCCCTTGAATTCCAGCGGGTGTGGATGCAGAATCTGCTCGATTTGATTCAGGAGGGTAATATCGGCCTGATGCAGGCGGTGCGCAAATTCGATCCGTACAAGAACGTGAAATTTTCATACTATGCCTCTTTCTGGATCAAGGCCTACATTCTCAAGTTCATCATGGATAACTGGCGACTGGTCAAGATTGGCACCACCCAGGGGCAACGCAAACTCTTTTTCAAGCTAAAAAAGGAAAAACAAAAATTAATCGAGCAGGGTTTCGACCCCAAACCCAAACTGCTTTCAGAGCGCCTGGGGGTTTCAGAGAAAGAAATCGTCGATATGGACCAGCGCCTGGACGGATGGGACGTTTCGCTGGATGCCCCCCTGAAGGACGATTCGGATACCGAACGCATCGAATTTCTGAGCACGGAAAGCGTCTCGGCCGAAGATCAAGTCGCCAAAAAAGAAATCGAGGTGCTGCTGCATAACAAAATTGATGAATTCCGCAAAAACATGACCGACCGTGAAAAAGAGATTTTCGATCTGCGCATCTTTTCGGACACCCCGGTAACGCTGCAGGAAATCGGCGACCGCTACGGTATCAGCCGCGAACGCGTGCGGCAGGTCGAGAAGAACATCATCAAAAAGATGCGGGAATTTTTTAAGCGTGAAATTCCCGATTTTTCGGCCTACACCGAAGGGCAGGAAGCCGAATAGCGCATCCGAACTTTACCGTCGGCAAGGCGCCTTGGGGGCCTGCCGGCGCCCCGATAGAAAGTGAAATGATGAAAAACCTCTGGTGCCCATGGGGCGCAATCCTGTTTTTATGTGTTGCGCTGCTGGCAGGG